>Ga0247727_10000588_pt1 | contig 89267 bp, 81 predicted proteins | sample WisWelCaveWW1625_FD_202498 | JGI IMG/M metagenome (GOLD analysis project Ga0247727, IMG submission 202498) | Biofilm microbial communities from Wishing Well Cave, Virginia, United States - WW16-25 | ecosystem: Environmental > Aquatic > Deep subsurface > Groundwater > Cave microbial mat | place... | reverse complement strand
CCGGTGGAACCCGTTTTTATCATCCTCGGCATTGACGAACTCATGGACATGGCGCGAACCTCCGTCAACGTTATCGGCAACTGCCTCGCAACTGTTTTGGTAGCTAAATGGGAGGGGGAATTTAAAGAAGCGGAATAAACCTGAAAAATCCTTATTCAATCAACATCTTCTTCAGATAATGATTTTCACCATCACTGAGTTTGACGAAATAAACTCCGCTGGAAATATTTGTCAAATGGATTCTTAATTTGCCCGAAATAATTTCTTCAAAAATCTTGTCACCAAGCATGTTGAAGATTTGAATTTTTCCTTCAGCAATAAAATGATTGAATGAAATCTCGAAACTTCCATTGGAAGGATTTGGGAAAATATGCATCGCGGTAATGAACGATTCTTCAATCGAAGTATTGGGTATCACGGTGAGTGTAGCTTGATCAGAAGTATCACCAGAACATAAAAAAGCAGTGATGCACCGGTATTGATATCCGTCATAAGAGCCGGGCACACTGTCTAATTGAAGCAATGCATTATCGGCACCGAAATAAATTCCAGTGTTGGTTAGGTTGCTCCATCCGCCTCCGGAATTCACTTGCCATTGATATGTTGGCGAGCCACCGCTGATGCCGGTAAAAAAAGATGCGTTGTCATCAGCATTGATGGTAATATCCGATGGATCAGTAATGATCGCATAGTTCGGAGCCGATGATTGCTCAAGCCGGTACATTATGTTTTCCATCAACGGTAATGAAGTGGCGTGCCAAACCCAGTCTTCATCGGTGTTGGTGATAATTCCTCCATAACAGGATAATGAATCGTAAAAATAAAATCCGAAATAATTTCCCTGATACTCCATGAACGGTTCAACATCCGTTCCGCTGCCTGAATAACCGTAATTGAAATACATGAGTGAGTCAACCTGATTTGGTGTAGTAGCGAACGAACCCAAAATGTTCATCGGCACAAGCTGACCTGAAATGGCCGAGGTCCATGCAAAATTGGCTCCCACCAAACTCATTAGTGATTGGAAAGTGATATTGCCCTGAAATGTGTTCAAGTATTCCGCCTGCACATAAATCGGTCGTCCGCTTTCAACAAAAGAGTAAATGGTTTGAAGATGATTGGTGCCTGTGTACGAAATAATTCCTGAAGCAATGATGAGAATATCTGTATTGTCGAAGTTGGATATATTATCGAGTGCTGACTGCTGAACAATCTCAGGTGTGTATCCGAGATTAATGGCTACATCATACCAGATCGTATCCTGCACATCCCACGGTGCACCTGACAGGCTTTCAACAATGGTTACATTTTGTGCTTCCAATGTTTGAAAGCAAAACTGCGTCAACAAAAAAAATGCTGACAAGCGGAGAAGTTTTGTAAATATTTTCATAGAGTTTTGATTGTGATGTATAAATTTAGAAATTAATCTGTGGTGACAGTACCTCTCTTAAACGCATTTTGAATTTCCGCTGTCCTGAATCGTCTACTACAGAGACACCCTAAATTCGCACAGTCTTTTTTTATTCGTTAATTAGTAAATGATTCGTTCCCGAAGAAAATCGGGATTTCGAAAACTCAATATTCGTTGATTCATGGAACCCGAAGTCAAAAAGAAAATCTCCCGCGATAATCTGCGCAAGAGTTGGCGCATATTCAAATTCATCCGTCCATACCGCGGTGCTTTTTTTACCGGAATGATTTTACTCATTCTCTCGAGCGGTGCGGTTATGACTATTCCACGCCTCATTGGTATTTCGGTGGATGATGCAAGTAACAATAACCTGGCGCTTGAAGATATCAATCAAAAAATTCTGTTCCTTGTTATTATCGTTCTGATTCAATCCGTTTTTTCGTATGCGCGCGTTTGGTATTTTTCTGTAGTCAGCGAGCGAAGCATGAATGACATCCGAAACGCGCTCTATCAGAAAATTATTTCGCTACCTATTTATTTTTTCGAACAACGCAGAGTTGGAGAATTAACCAGCCGCATCACTACTGATGTTTCTGTTTTACAAGACACGCTTTCATGGACGCTCGCAGAATTCTTCCGCCAGATTTTAACCCTCATTATCGGTATCGTGGTCATATTTGTTCTCATTCCGAAACTCACTTTGGTCATGCTTTCCACCATTCCTTTGCTGGTGATTATTGCCTTTGTGTTTGGAAAATTTATCCGCAAACAATCCAAACTCACTCAGGATGAACTGGCGCAATCCAACGTGATCATTGATGAAACATTGCAGAGCATCCACATGGTAAAGGCATTCACTAATGAATTGTTCGAAGCCATCCGTTACCGCAAATCATTGAACGAAGTTTTGAAATACTCTCTGCGCTACGCCAAATACCGTGGACTGTTCATCTCGTTTATTATTCTTTCGATGATGGGTGGTTTGATTCTCGTCTTGTGGTACGGACTGCGATTGGTGCACTTGGGTGAAATACAAATCGGAGAACTTTTCTCCTTTGTGATTTACACAGCTTTTATCGCAGGCTCGATTGGCGGCATGAGTGAAATGTACACACGAATTCAAAAAACGCTTGGTGCAAGTGAAAGACTTCTCGATATTCTGGATGATAAATCTGAGGTCAACCTCGAACTTCAAACCTCAAACTTCAAACGTGTTTCGGGAGACATTGAGTTCAAGAATGTTCAATTCGCATATCCAACCAGACCTGATGTAGAAGTTCTCGAATCCTTATCACTTAAAATAAAGGCCGGACAAAGAGTAGCACTCGTTGGACCAAGCGGAGCTGGCAAGTCAACGATCATTCAATTGCTGATGAGATTTTACGATGCAAAAAGCGGTAACATTTCAATTGATGGAAAAGATGTCAGCGATTATGACATCAGCGATCTTCGCCACAACTTCAGCATGGTTCCGCAGGAAATTATTTTGTTTGGCAGCACAATCAGAGAAAACATTGCTTACGGGAAACCCGATGCAACATTTGAAGAAATAAAGGAAGCTGCGCGAAAAGCAAATGCGTTGCAGTTCATTGATTCATTTCCTGAAAAATTTGAAACGATTGTTGGTGAGCGGGGAATAAAACTTTCGGGTGGTCAGCGACAGCGTGTAGCACTTGCACGCGCCATTGTAAAAGATCCGGCTATTCTGATTTTGGATGAAGCCACCAGCTCACTTGATTCAGAATCAGAAAGACTTGTTCAATTAGCGTTGGACGAACTCATGCAAAACCGCACAACGATTGTCATTGCTCATCGCCTTGCAACCATCCGAAAGGTTGATCACATTTTTGTTTTGAACCATGGAAAAATTGTGGAGAGCGGCTCGCACGAAATGCTGATGGAAAATAAAGAAGGCATGTATTTTAATCTCGTGAAGTTGCAGTTTTCATTAGAAGAAGTGATCGAGTGATTGAACAGAAGATCAAAGTTCAAATTTCAAAAATCAAAGATTGCGCGTTCAACTTTGGTTTTGATTGTTTGACCTTTGATTTTTTTTAGCGCATTCCGTGAAAGATGACCATCATCAAAATAACGAAGGACATGATGGCAACCCATAACCGTGCGTTTGAAAAAACTCTTTTACTGCCTTGAAATTGATCAACGATGACGTAAGAGAGAAGAAGTAGTATGGAAGAGATGATCAGCATTTTACCCTGATTTTTTACTTCGTGTTATTTATTAAACGAACAAACTGGTCAGTTTGTTGTCTGAAAGCCCCTGTAAAATGAGATTTTACAAAACGATGACAATAACTTTGCGCCCCGATGAAGGTTTCTGCATCTATCTATTCCAACAATCAAAAACAACTTGCTGATTTAATTCACGAGTTAGATGCTCACCATATTGATTATTTCCATATTGATTGCAATGATGACCCGAAAGTGTTTGAGGATATTCAATTCATTCGAACAATCAGTAAGACTGCTATTGATCTTCACGTAATTTCTTCCTCTCCGGAGAAATATTTTGATTTCATCAGTTCAAACAAAGTAGAGTTTGTTTCTTTTCAATATGAAAATCTTGTAAAGCCTCTAAAAATTTCCGATGACTGGCATTCAAATACGGGTCTTGCAATAACTTCAGCAACACCAGTTGATGTTTTCAAACAATACGAGCATTTGGATTTTGTGCTGATGATGACCACCACGCCAGGGCAAAGCGGTGGGCGATTTCGTCATGAGAATTTTAATAAGATCCGTGAATTCAGATCAAAATTTCCTTCGAAAAAAATTCAGGTAGATGGAGGAGTCAATGAAGAAGTTTCTTTTATTCTTCGTAACATGGGGGTTGATTCAATTGTTTCGGGTTCTTATTTACTCAACCATGACTATATCGGTGCGCAACTGATGAGTTTGAAAAGCAATGCAGTTGAATCGCATTATCAGGTGAAGGATTTTAAAATTGATCTGGAAGAATCTCCGGTTATCACAAACGAGTATCCTTCATTTATTGAAATTCTTCAATCCATTGAAGATGGAAATATGGGCTTCACCATTCTTACCGATAATGAAAAAAAACTCAAAGGCATCATCAGCAATGCAGATGTGAGAAGAGGATTGCTGAAAAACAAATCTGATCTTCTTGCTGGTTCAGTTGATAGCATGATTAACCGCAAACCGGTTTTAATTAATGAAAATGCCACTGTGACTGAAATGCTGAGCCTTATCAAATCTCATAACTTTGCCATCCTCTTTTTACCTGTTGTGGACGATCAGAATCGTGTAACGGGCAGTGTGATGTTCAACAATCTTATTAAAGGCGAATCATGATTATTCACTTTTCCAAAGACATTTCAAATCAAAAACAAAAGCTTGCTGATTTCTATCAGGCAATTGTAATTGAAAAAGATGACCATTTCATTTTCATTACACCTTCATCGCGGCAATCCTATGAGGAAGAACATAAAAAGTCTGTGCTGGCAGCATTTCCGATGCAAAGTGACATTCAACTAGCAAGCAGGCAATACAGGAATGAAATAAGAGAAATAAAAATCGGTAATCATTTTATCGGTGGCAAGCATCAAAATACATTAGTGATGACAGGTCCCTGCTCAGTTGAATCAGAAGAGCAAATTGAACAATGCGCACAATTTGTAAAATCATTGGGCATCACCACTTTGCGTGCCGGAGCCTTTAAGCCAAGAACTTCGCCTTATTCATTTCAAGGATTAGGGATTGAAGGATTGAAACTGCTGGATAAAATGCGCAGCAAATATGATCTGAAGATTATTACCGAAGTGCGTGATGCAACTCACGTGGAAGAAGTAATTGAATATGCTGATATTGTTCAGATAGGCGCAAAGTCAATGTACGATCACGGAATTCTGAGGCGTTGCGGGAAAATGAATAAAACTGTTTTGCTCAAGCGCGGATTCGGAACTACTCTACAGGAGTTCGTTCAGGCAGCTGAATTTATTCTGAGCGGTGGAAATGAAAACGTCATTCTTTGCGAACGCGGAATCAGAACTTTTGAAACCAAAACAAGATTCACGCTTGATCTATGCGGAGTGGCTTATCTAAAAGCAAATACAAATTTGCCGGTGGTTTTGGATCCTAGTCATGCGATGGGGTATGCGTACGGAGTTGCGGATTTATCACGTGCGTGCATGGCGATGGGCGTTGAAGGATTATTGATTGAATCGCACCCGAATCCCAAAGTCGCCATGTCTGATGCATCACAGCAGTTGAATTTCGAAGAATTCAAAAATCTTTTTGAATCGCTCAAACCGATTGCAAAAGCGATTGGCAAAAACATTCTCTGATGAATGAACTGATCGGGAAAAATCTTCGCTTTCTCATTCGGTCTCATGCGGTTAGTATCAATGACGTTGCCGCGCGACTCAATCATGATGTGAACTGGATTGTCGACCTGCAGGAGAACAAACGAGAACCCGAATTATCTGATATCATTTCCATTTCTGATTTTTTCAAAATCAGTATTGACCGATTGGTTAAAAAAGATTTATCCCGCAAACCCAAAGACATTCGTTTTCTTGTTCTTGATGTTGACGGAGTGATGACGGACGGAGGAATGATTTTCGACTCAATCGGAATGGAGACAAAAGTTTACAACACCAAAGACGGAATGGCGATTAAAGAAACCCTGATGAGGGGTGTTGATGTTGGGTTTATCAGTTCCGGTTTCAGTGATGCGTTGGTGAGAAACAGAGCGGAAATGTTGGGAGTTACCAAAGTGTATGTCGGCACCGAAAACAAACTTCATGTTTTAAATCAATGGGTGATTGATTTTCATATTCCCATGAATGAAGTTGCCTATATCGGAGATGATATCAATGATCTTCCTTGCATTGAAGCTGCAGGATTTTCTGCATGTCCTTCCGATGCAGTTGAAAAAATAAAAAACGCTGTTGATGTGGTTTTGGAATCAAAAGGAGGAAAAGGTTGCGTGAGAGAATTTGTTGAGGAGTATCTTTTTGAATTGTAATTCATTGAAAAAATTCGGTCATTCCTGAATGATAATTTTCAATTACTTGCTTTATTATTTGATTCTGATTCCAATATCACTTCTTCCGTTTCCGGTTTTGTATCTGTTGTCTGATTTTACTTCGTTTATTTTATTTCATATTGTTGGTTATCGTAAAAAAGTGGTGATGGACAATCTGCGTAATTCTTTTCCTGAAAAATCAGTAAAGGAAATAAAGCAAATTGCAAGAAAATTTTATCGCCATTTTTCCGATATTATTGTTGAAAGCATCAAGCTGTTTACGATCTCATCAGTAGAATTAAGAAAGCGCCAGTTTTTGACAAATCCTGAATTGCCGCAGCGTTTATTTGATGAGAAGAAAAGCCTCATGTTGGTGACAGGTCATATAGGAAACTGGGAATGGGCCGGAACAGTTACTCCATTTTTTGTTCCTTATCGTTCCATGGTTATTTATCAAAAACTTAGCAACCGTTTTTTTAACAAAAAAATCATGAATACGCGTGGAAGATTTGGTTTGGATCTGGTGAGAACAAAAAATGTGAAATCCTATTTTGAAACTCACAAAGATGAATTGATCATGGTGGTATCGGTTTCTGATCAATCTCCGTCCAGCGCAAACAGAAGTTATTGGACGACATTTTTAAATCAGCCAACCGCTGTGCAAATAGGTGCCGAGCGAAATGCACGACAAAGTAATATGGCGGTTGTATATGCAGACATCAAAAAAATTAAACGTGGTTATTATGAAACCACCCTGCAGTTGTTATTTGAAAACGCAGGACAAACAAAAGTTGGTGAGATCACGGAAAAATTTACGCGCATTATTGAAGAAAAGATCAGAGAAAAACCGGAGTATTGGTTGTGGTCGCATAGAAGATGGAAGCTCAAAAAGCCAATCAATTAATTTGAAGATTTGAAAATCTGAAAATGAATCCAAAAGTTGCAGTTATCATATTAAGTTGGAACGGGAAAAATTTTCTTGAGAAGTTTCTTCCGTCAGTTGTTGCATCCACTTATTTCAATCTTGAAATTATTGTTGCAGATAATTCGAGTTCTGATCATTCAATAGAATTTGTTCAATCACACTTTCCTTCAGTAAAAATCATTTCACTTAAAAGGAATTTTGGTTTTGCGGGGGGATACAATGAAGCATTGAAAAAAGTCGAAGCAGATTATTTCATTTTGCTGAATCAGGATGTTGAAGTTGAACCTGATTGGATTCAACCTTTAGTAGAGCTGATGGAAAGCAATTCGAAAGCTGCTGCCTGTCAACCGAAGATCAAAGCATTTAATCAGAAAACACATTTTGAATATGCCGGAGCGGCAGGAGGCTATCTCGATAAATTCGGTTATCCGTTTTGTGCAGGAAGAATTTTTGATGTTGTTGAAGAAGATAAAAATCAGTTTAATACTTCGCGGGAAATTTTTTGGGCATCAGGAGGATGTTTGATGATTCGTTCTAAACTTTTTCATGAGTTCGGAGGATTTGATGCTTCGTTCTTCGCCCACATGGAAGAAATTGACCTCTGCTGGAGGTTGAAAAACTCAGGATTGCAAATTTGGTTTTGTGCGCAATCAACTGTTTATCATGTAGGCGGTGGAAGTTTGCCTCAGGGCAATCCGCGAAAGACTTATTTGAATTTCAGAAACAACCTTGCGATGCTGATGAAAAACCTTCCCGCTTCGCAACTGTGGTGGAAGATTCCGTTTCGTTTAGCACTTGATCATATCGCTGCTTATCGTTCTTTATTCAAAGGTCAGGGAAGAACATGGCTTGCCATTTTGAATGCGCATATTCATTTCATTTTCCGAATCGGTTTTTGGCTGAAGAAAAGAAATGAAGTGAAAAAATTCAGAACCAACTTAAACCGCACCGGGCTTTATCGCGCCAACATCACCTGGGAATATTTTATCCGGAGAAGAAAAACATTCAAAGAGTTGCCAGAGAAAAATTTCCAATAAAAAAGTCCATCAAGCGATGGACTTTTTTATTTCCTCAATTCAGAAATTATCTTGTCACAATAAATTTTTTAGATGAGCGAAAACCTAATGTGCTAAAATTCAAATAATAAAATCCAGGTGCAAGCGCACTCAAATCAAGCAAGGTTTTTAAATCAGCCGTTTTTAGAATAATCAATTCGCGGCCGGTTAAATCAGTTACCACAATTTCGCCTTCATCAAAGGATTTCAAAACTTGAATAAACAATTGGTCACTGGCAGGGTTCGGATAAATATTGAACATTTCGGTTTCTGCAATTTCTTCAATGCCAGTAAAATATGAGTCAGGAACAAAATTCAGATAAGTTGAACCTAGTCCGCTGATGCTGTTATGTGTAAGTGCAAGTTGACTGTTGTTGTTATCCCATTCATCAGATCCTAGTGTACTGGAGTACAATAAAGTATCAATTAGACTCCAAGTGTAACCAGCAGGCAAATTGGCTCTCACAATTAGGTCAACTTTAAATCCAGGAGGAAGTCCCGATGAAGTTACTTCAGCAACAAATCCTGCCCAATCAGTGGGATACTGAATATTCCAACTTGCTGAACTTGCAGCGTTTGCTGTCCAAGGTACAAATCCAGCAATTGGATTAGTGGTTCCCGAGTCAACAAAAGCCACATAGTATATATCTGTAAAGATGTTAGAATAGGACCCTAAGGCGCAGGTGCAAAACTGTCCGGCACTGCCACCAAACAATTCCATGTTGTGAATCGTGATCTCAATGTGTTGATAAGAGGAATCAAAGACAACAGTAGTCCAGATGATACTGTCAGGATGATAATCCACGCATGCTTTTGATGAATTAAATGATGTAATAAAAATTGTCAAACAGAAAATTCTTTTGAGTAAGTAGTAAAGTTGCTTCATGATTTTTTGTTTTTAATCGCATTAAGGTACAACGAAAATTTGAAAATCGGATAGATTTAAAATGATTCAATACAGCATACTTTCAAGTGCCAGCTTGTAAGAATCCAAACCAAATCCGGCAATCACACCTTTTGCGTTAGGAGCAATCAACGATTTGTGACGGAATTCTTCGCGTGCATAGGGGTTGGAAATATGAACTTCAACCACTGGAGTTTCTATCGCTGCTACTGCATCGGCAATTGCAACAGAAGTGTGTGTGTATCCTCCCGCGTTCAGAATGATGCCATCGTAAGTGAAACCAACTTCCTGAAGTTTGTTGATGATTTCGCCTTCTACATTACTCTGAAATTTTTCGAGATTGAAAACAGGAAACCACTCCTGCAGCTTTTCAAAATAATCTTCAAAAGTTTGGTTGCCGTAAATTTCAGGCTCGCGCGTTCCAACCAGGTTCAGATTCGGACCATTAATAATAAGTATTCTCATAACTATCAATTTTCAAAACTAATGTTCAGGAAGAGAATGTCATGCAGGGTGAACAATTAAACGAAGAGTAATGGATAAATCGTCAGGCGAGAAGTTGACGAGGAGGATATTTTTATAGAGGTTACACTCGTTATAGTTTGTAAATGGATTGGAAAAGTTCTATCAAAGGTTTTGCATCTTATCTGAAGTTGGAGAAATCGCTTTCTCACAATTCAGTAAATGCATACGTGCATGATGTGGTCATGCTCACACAATTTTTGGAGCTATCAAAATTGAATACGGAACCTGATCATATTGTTTTGAAAGATCTGGAGAAATTTCTCGTCTGGATCAATGAAATTGGACTAACTCCGCGCTCTCAGGCGCGCATCATTTCCGGATTAAAAGCATTTTATAAATACATGCTTATGGAGGACATCATGAATGATTCTCCAGCGGCTTATCTTGATTCGCCCAAACTCAACCGCAAACTTCCTGTTGTTCTCAGCCTCGAAGAAATAAATATCCTGCTTGCACAAATTGACCTGAGCAAACCGGGTGGGGTTCGTGATCGCGCCATGCTGGAAACTTTATATAGTTGCGGCCTACGTGTTACAGAAATGATTTCACTCAAACTCAGCAATCTTCATTTTGATATCGGCTATGTAAAAGTTTTAGGCAAGGGAAATAAGGAGCGACTTGTTCCCGTAGGCGATGAAGCCATCAAACACATCACTATCTACCGCGACACAGTTCGCACTCATCTCGAAATCAAAAAAGGGTTTGATGATGTTGTTTTTCTCAACGCCCGTGGAAGAAGTCTCAGCAGAATTTTTGTTTTTCAACAGATTAAACAACTCGCGGCACTCGCCAAAATCAAAAAAAATATATCACCACATACTTTTCGTCATTCATTTGCCACACATTTGGTTGAAGGCGGTGCTGATCTCCGCGCAGTGCAACAAATGCTTGGTCATGAATCAATTACCACCACAGAAATCTACACGCACCTTGACCGCGAATATCTCCGTGAAACGATCATGAGGTTTCATCCGAGGAATGTATCCCGCAAGCATTGATATATGCATACTGCCATTGTGCAGAAAAGTTACTTCCTTGAAAATTTTCAAAAGCTAATTTCGCTGCGGTTATCATCACCATCCTTTGAGCAAACCTTTCTCTCTGAAAATATTTCTCTCTCGTGTCGCATTTGCTGCTGCTGTTGTTTTAGCCTGCTTCGATTTTATTACACCCCCCATTGCATTGATCGCAGGTTTTGGTTTCTCATTATTGATCGGTCATCCGTTTCCGGAATTAAACCGTAAAGCGACTAACGTGCTGTTGAAAATTTCCGTGATCGGTCTTGGCTTCGGAATGAATTTTCAAAACGCCATGCACACAAGCAAGGAAGGTTTTGTGCTCACGTTTGCAACCATCGGCTTCACACTGGTTCTTAGTTTACTGCTCGGAAAATTTTTGCGCGTTCCTCCCAAAACTTCTCACCTGCTGGGATCGGGCACTGCTATTTGTGGCGGAAGCGCAATCGCTGCCATTGGTCCTTTGGTTAATGCCGATGATAAAGACATGTCCGTTTCGTTGGCAACCATTTTTGTTCTCAACTCTTTTGCGTTGTTCCTGTTCCCGATCATCGGTCATGCGCTGGAGTTAACTCAGCAGCAATTCGGGTTGTGGAGTGCCGTGGCTATTCATGATACCAGTTCTGTGGTAGGTGCTTCGAGCGTTTATGGCGATGAAGCATTGCAGATTGCAACCACTGTAAAGCTTGCGCGTGCACTATGGATTATTCCTTTAGCATTGGTTACTGCATTTCTTTTTAAAGCAGATTCAAAAACCATTGCCATTCCGTGGTTTATTTTTCTGTTTATTGCCGCCATGCTGATGAACACATACATTCCGTTTGTTGACCGGTTTAATGATGACATTGTAAAATTTTCACGAACAGGATTAACCATCACTCTTTTCCTGATTGGCGCAGGACTGACATTGGAAAAACTAAAATCGGTTGGATGGAAACCGCTGCTGCTCGGGATTATTCTTTGGGTTGTTATTTCGGTTAGCTCGCTTACCTACATTGTTCTCGTGTGAAACGCGAAGATTATTTGATGATTTGATGATGAAAGAAAACTTGGGAATTGATAAATGAATGAGTTAGCAAATGAAAAACCCCGCTCCATTTCCGGTTGCGGGGTTTTTGTTTTGTTTAAGCGTGGATGTTTGAAAGGGGTTATTTTTTTAACCCCGCGTCTTTGAGTATTGCGCGCAATGTTCCGGTTGGGATGTCCTTGCTGTGAATAGGAACTATGATGATTTTCATTCCCTGCCTTTTATAAACGGCATGACTCCCTGTTTGCCGAACGAAAACGAATCCCGCGTTCTCAAGCAGCCTGATCAGTTCACGCGGCTTCACGTTTTAAATCAAGGGATTTACGGGTGATCTGATCTTCAATCATTGTCTCCAGATAAAGGTTTACCGCATCTTTCAGATTTTTCATGGCGGCTTTCACTGTTTTTCCATGAGAGTGGCAACCGGGAAGATCAGGGCACCAGGTATGATATTCCTTTCCGTCTTTCTCTATTTCAAACCGAAGATCTTTCATGATTGTATTTTTCTTTTTTCAAAATTATGGAAACACGATGAACTTACCTGCAGAATAATAAACCCCGCTCCGGTTGCGGGGGTCTTTTGCTTACTCATATTCGTTTCTTCATTCGCAACTTTTCTGCTTTACTTCTGACAAGCGCAGGAGGTGAAGTTGATCAGACATAAAAACCGAGACACTAACAAGGTTATGTTAAGGAGAGTTAGTCTTTGTTTTTGTTTTCCCCACAAACCAATTCCAATGGAACTTCCAATAAAGAGCTGGTAGTACCGGAATTTCTATATCAAGATCTTCAAATACAAAAGGAGAATCGCTCCAGAAAATTGCAATACCGAGTGAAAACAGGTAGGAATTTTTTGGATGTCCTGCCTTAAATCGTTCACGTGCCCAACCCAGTGCAAACATATTCTGAGCCGATAAAGCGAATGGTGTGGTACCCAATCGTATAAACAATCCGTTTTTTATCAATTTACTATCGTATGCACGATAAGTATATCCGGGGAAAAAATCCATTCCGATAGTCGTCATCAAATCCAAAGTAAAGTCGTATCTGGTAGATTCTACATTTCCCCAAGCATCATAGACCGTTTGTGCTACTACTCCAGGACGCAGCAACAATCCCAATTCAATGGCGACTTTTTGATTGAAATAATATCGAATCGGAAGACCGACCAATCCACCTGAACCACCTACAGAAATCCCAAGTCCGAATTGACTTCCATAATTGTTTAAATCCGGAGCTTCCTTTGTGTCTTGGGCAAATGATGATATTGAAATAACACCAACCAAAACCAGCATACTAATTGTTTTCATAAAGTACATTTTGCTAATTTCAGAAAGAGAAACGTAACCCAATGCCTGGTTGACTCTTTGAATCCCCATGTGTCCAAAATTGCAACTGCAATTCGCCTATTGAGCTAGTAGTTCCGCCTGCATTGTAATTATATATCTTGAAGGATTTATTGGAGGTCGCAATCCCACCAAAAAGAAAAGGCATGCTCGCGACAATAACTACAATGGCAGCAGCAGGGTTAAATAGAGTTAGCCCGCCTCCGAGTCCAATAAGAAAACTTCCGGTGATCACGAGAGCACCTCCCGTTTTGTATTTTTTATAAGCTTCAGGATCGCAGGAAATAATTGTTTTCAACTCTTTGCCGCTCATTTTCTTTACGGCTTTTCCTTCATAAGTCCACTTCTTGATGTTGGTTGTTCCTCCGGTTTCAAAAGGAGTGCAGGATGTTTGAGCAATTGCAGTCACCGAAATAATTCCGATGAAGAGAAGGGTTAAAATCTTTTTCATGGTAGTAGTTTGTTTTTTATGTTCAATCAAATTAAAAATAACCTTTTAAAAAAACACCCCGCGAAAAAAAAACCGCGGGGCGTTTTTGAGTTTTGATATTTACTGTTCATCCATCACACAATCTTCACCAACTCAATGGTACCCAAATCCAATTCGTATTTTCCCTGCGCGTTGGGTGGTGTGGCGGGTGGTAGGTTAAAGGTCACATCCTTGTCCTCATATTCATCTGCGGTGATATGCACCGTTACTTCGCCTTCATATTTTAATTCTTTAGTAAAATTTCCGTTTGCATCGGCATCGGTCACGGTTTGTGTTTCAATAAATTCAAGATGCGCCTCCACATTAACGGCCGCGCCCTGCTCCACGGTTTTTCCGGTTACGATGGTGATCTTATCTGTATCGCTTTTATAAATCACTCCCCAATCTCGTGCGTTGGCGCGTTTGCTTTCGGGCTCTTCTTCGTTATAAAAAGTTTCCACCTCGTCCCAAAGTTTCAGAATGGTTCCATCGGCTTCGGTATTGAGCGCATCATATTGTTCCTGCGCGGTATCGAGCAAAATTCCTTTTTGCGTTTGCAACAGACTCTTGGCTTTGAAATCATCAAACTTTGTTTTTGATTCAACCATCGTGGGGAAGGGTAGGGCGGTGCCCCCGTTTGCGATGCGCGCAGTTTCGCCATTCACCATCTGATCGCCCGCGGCAACCACCTGCGGTTCGCTTTTCATCACCGGGGTGAGATTGCTGTTTGCTTCAATATCATAAAAAACTTTATCCGTGTTGTTATATCCTACCACATGGCGTTTGATGGCGTTGAACAAAGCCTGAAAAAAATGACTGATCCAGGTGATGGCGGTTGCCTGCGTTTCGTCCTTGAGAACGGTTGCCTGCTGCCTGATGGCTTTGGCTACATTGCGCGCAAGATATTTGGCTATATAATTTGTGTGAATGGCATTGAGCCGCGACTTAGTAGCCGCAGAAATAATGGTTGTTGCCAGATCGGAATCGAGCATGGTTTTGCCTGCTTTGATGGCGGCTAAACGGCTTGGATTGGTTTGAGGTAAAGAGCGTGAAAGTCCCATGACTAAGGTTTTTTTAGTTTAAAATATGATTTTGGGTTAAAAAAGATGGATAATGATGAATTTGGTCGAAAACAAGGCTTTTTGGAGCATATTGTGTGCTGCGGAAGTTTCCGCCACACACATTGCGGTCTGAATATGGGCTGCGGAAGTTTCCGCCACGCACATTGCCGTCTGAATATGGGCTGCGGAAGTTTCCACCACGCACATTCAGTTCTGAATATGAGCTGCGGAAGTTTCCGCCATACACATGGAGGTCTGATTTAGGGCTGCGAAAGTTTCCGGAATGTGAGAAAAGGGATTGGGGATTGAGGCCTAAGGAATAGTGTGAGGGTATGCTAAAATTCCGGTTGGAATAACTTAGATTTCTGGCGAGCCCCCCCCGCGAATAATCGGGAAGAGAAATTATTTATTGAACAAGAAAAAATATTTTGTTTCAGATGATGAAGGTTCATAGTGGGATGAACTGAGTTGTGAATGTGAAAATATGGAAATAGTTACGAACTACGAAAATGTACGAAAGTACGAACAGGAAAAAAGCGGCTTCTTCAATTTCGTAGGTTCGTACATTTTCGTAGTTCGTAACTCCAACCATTTCGTAACTACAATTACCAAATCATCAAATTATCCGATCATCAAATGAAAGAAAGAAGATGAGAAAGACTGAATGACAAATTTGCTAATTAACCAATTTGCTAATTAACTCATCAGCAAATCAAAGTGTTCCTCTGCGCTCTTGTTCGCGTTCAATGGCTTCAAACAACGCTTTGAAATTTCCTTTGCCGAAAGATTTTGCGCCTTTGCGCATAATGATTTCATAAAACAAAGTGGGGCGGTCTTCGACAGGTTTCGAAAAGAGTTGGAGGAGATAACCATCTTCATCGCGGTCAACGAGGATACCGAGTTTTTTCAGTTCGGCAAGGTCTTCATCAATTTTTCCAACACGCGCAGTGAGGTCATCATAATAAGTTTCGGGAACGTACAGGAATTCAACTCCGCGTTTGGTAAGTTCTTCCACCGTTGCAAGAATATCATCGGTTGCAATCGCAACATGCTGCGCACCGGCACCATGATAAAATTCGAGATATTCATCAATCTGTGATTTCTTTTTTCCTGCAGCCGGCTCATTGATCGGAAATTTGATTCGTGAATTTCCATTAGCCACCACTTTACTCATGAGCGCTGTGTATTCGGTAGAAATATCCTTGTCATCAAATGTGATAAGCAGAGTAAAGCCCATCACGTCTTCATAAAATTTCACCCACTCGTTCATTTTTCCCAGTTCCACATTGCCGACAATATGATCAACATATTTCAATCCGACAGGAACGCCTTTGAGTTTAGTTTCCCATTTTTTAAATCCGGGTAAGAACAAACCGTTGTAAGAATGGCGCTCAACAAAAATGTGAACCGTGTCGCCATAAGTATGAATGCCGGATCGTTTCACCCAGCCGTTTTCATCTTCTTCCAAGCGAGGTTCCATATATGGTTTTGCACCGCGCTTTACTGTTTCATGAAAACTTTTTTCGGCATCATCAACCCAAAGAGCAATCACTTTTATTCCATCACCATGTTTTTTATGATGATCCGCAATTTCTGTATCAGGTGTTAGCGTGCCTGTAAAAACAAAACGCACCTTCTCCTGTTGAATCATATAAGAAACGCGATCGCGCGAACCCGTCTCCAATCCTTTGTAAGCTACAGGTTCAAATCCGAATGCGTTGATGTAGAAATATGCAGCTTGCTTCGCATTGCCAACATAATACTCAACGTAATCCGTTCCATTCAGCGGCAAAAAGTCCGCAGTCGGATCGAGATTTAAATTTGGTTTTGTTAATTCTTTTGTTTCCATTTCTATCATTTTCAAATTTTCAATTTACTCACTTAGATTCGTAATCTCCTGCGCCTTATCCTTGGTCACCCAGCTTTTGTAATAATCCTTGATTTCAAAATTCATTGCCGCTTCGGTAACGTGTAGTGGCTTGAACGTATCAACCATTACCGCAATTTCTTCTGTTGATTCTTTGCCGATACTTTTTTCTGCAGCACCGGGAGTTGGTCCATGAGGAATTCCTCCGGGATGTAATGAAATTTGTCCGCGATCAACATGACCTTTGCTCATGAACTGACCATCCACGTAATACATCACTTCATCCGAATCAATATTGCTGTGCGCATATGGTGCCGGAATTGCAAGCGGATGATAATCGTATTTGCGTGGACAGAACGAGCAGATCACAAAATTGTGCGCTTCAAATGTTTGATGCACCGGTGGCGGTTGATGCACACGACCTGTGATCGGTTCAAAATCATGAATCGAAAGAGCATACGGATAATGAAATCCATCCCAGCCGATTAAATCAAATGGATGATATTTATAAGTGTACGGATAAACGAGATTTTCTTTTTTGATGTAGATCAAAAATTCTCCTTCTTCATCGTGCGTTTCCAATTCACTTGGTTGCTTAATGTCGCGTTCACAATACGGTGAGTGCTCTAACAATTGACCGAGTTCATTTCTGTATTTCTTTGGATAAACAACAGGGCTGTATGATGCAATGATATAATGACGGTTGTTCGGAGTATCGAAATGCATTTGATGAACACAACCACGTGGAATCAAAACGTAATCGCCACTTTCAAATTTGATGGAGCCGTAAGCAGTTTTCAGAATTCCGCTTCCTTCGTGTATGAAAATCACTTCATCAGCATCTGCATTTTTGAAAAAATAACCAGTCATTGACTTTTTCGGAGCAGAGAGAACAATTCGCACATCGTTGTTCACCAATATCGGAACACGCGCATCCAGATAATCATCTTTTGGTTCTGCTTTGAAACCGAGAAAACTGCGATGGATCATTTGTGCATCGCTTGAAAGCTCGGGTTCAATATTTATAGGTTTTCCCACATTGAGAATAGCCGTGGGCTGATGAACATGATACAACAACGAATACAAATTGCTGAAACCTTCGGTGGAGAATAATTCTTCCTTATACAATTCACCATTCGGCTGACGGAACTGAGTATGTCGCTTCGGTGGAATTTTTCCCTGTAGGTGATAGTGCGGCATTGGCTAAATTGAATTTATTGCAAAGTTAGAAATCAGTGGGCAGTGATCAGTGTTCAATCCGCAAAAAGAAAAAAACAAATACTCAGTACAAGTTGATTTTTATCACGCAGATCATTTCAAGGTTTCTTCTTAGCCAATTGTCCACTGCCCATTGAACACTGGTCAATCAACCCAGTCCGCTATGAACAAATTTGTATTCCGAGTTTCACCATTATTCCTGTTGCTGGCAAAAATGAGTTTCTTTCCGTCAGAGGAAAACATCGGGAAAGAATCAAACTCCGTGTCAAAAGTGATTTGTTCTAAACCGCTTCCATCCACCTTCATCATAAATAAATTGAACACCCTGCCGGTTTCTGATTTGTGATTAGAAGCGAAGATGATTCGGTTTTCGTCAGGATGCATGAATGGCGCCCAGTTCGCACCGCCAAGATTGGTGATCTGTTTCAAATCACTTCCATCCATATTGCACATCATCAATTCAAGATCGGAAGGCGCAACAAGATTTTGCGAAAGCAAATCTTTGTACTCCTTTATTTCATCCTCAGTTTTTGGTCGCGATGCCCGGAACAATAATTTTTTTCCGTCCGGTGTAAAAAACGCTCCGCCATCATAACCTAATTCATTGGTCACTTGTTTCAAATCTGTTCCGTCAAATTTCATTGTCCATAATTCTATGTCACCACTGCGGGTTGAAGTGAATACAATCGTTTGCCCATCAGGAGAAACCGTTGCTTCGGCATCGTAACCTTTTTGGTCTGTTAGCTGGCGCAAAATATTTCCTTCCAAATCACTTTGAAAAATATCATATTCGTAAAGTGACCAGGCATATTTCCCGACTTTCTGCATGTCAACTTCTGCCGGACATGCAGGAGCATTTTCATGTGTTGAAGCATAGATGATGGTGTTATTTAAAAAATACGAGCATGTTGTTCTTCCCGCTCCTGTGCTCACCAATTTGAACTGAAATGAGTCGTTGGGATTTTGTGGCAGCATTCCCAGGAAAATCTGATCACATGGAAAAACAGAATCTTTTGTGGTACGCTGAAACACCATCATTTTATTGTCTATGCTGAAATATCCTTCTGCATTATCACCTCCGAAAGTGAGCTGGCGAACATTTTTCAAATGTTTTTCTTCCTGATATCGCTGGTCAGGAAAATTTGAAACTGCGATGGTGTCGCTGACCGGTTTCTCACTATCATCGGTAGGTCTGTTCTTACAGCATGCCAACAAAATCAAAAAACCAAAAATCAAAACTGAGTACTTCATTCTTGTAAATTTTGTGCGAAAATAGATTTATGCTTCAGTAAAACAAGAATGAATTGTCATTGCTTTGTCATTTGACAATTCTGTTTGTATAAAAGCGGGTTATTTTGCGGAATGAAGATATGGAGGATTTTATTTTTTATGGGGAGTGTGTCAGCAGTGGTGATGAGCGATTCTTGTTCGGGTTGCAGATCAGACAAAGTCAAGCCTCTTGATGATTCAATAGCAAAAGTTGATTCCGGATTAACCAATGTTTTATTGACTTCCCCCGATAATTGGACGATGAAACTTGAGTTGCCATCAAATAATGATGTTACTCCTCAAATCGAAGCACTGGATAAAAAATTGGAACAAACCCCTGATGACCCTGAGTTGTTGCTCGAGCATGCAAATGCACTTTTCTTCAGCGGAAACCTGGCGGATGCTGCAGAAGATTTGAACAAAGCCATTGAGCTGCGACCAGCTGAATTCAAATATTACAAAGCACTCAGCAATTTATTGGTGAACGCGAATGATTATACAAATGCAATCATTGTGATGGAGCGCGCAAACGAAACCATTCCTGAGAATGCGGAGGCACTGACGATTTTATCAAAACTCTATCTCTATTCTGAAGAATACAAAAAGTCCTTGCAACACGCATCACACGCCATAGCGATTGATCCCTTCAAATATTACCCGTATTTTCTCAGCGGTATGGCTTACAAAAATTTGGGTGATACTACCAGAGCGATTTCAGGTTTTCAATCCGCAGTGGAGCAGAATCCACAGGATTATGATTCTTATATGCAGTTGGGTTTGTTGTACTCTGCGAAAAAAAATGAACTCGCACTGAAATATTTTGACAATGCGCTCAAGATTGATCCTTCAAGTTACGAGGCATCGTATGGAAAAGGAATGTTCTATCAGAATCAACAAGATTTTAAGAATGCCATCAAAGTTTACAGAACAATGATTGATCTCAATCCGCAGAATGAAGTGGGGTATTACAATATGGGGTATGTCTATTTGGAAATGGATTCGTTGGAAAAAGCTTATCGCAATTTTGATCTCGCCATCAAACTCGCACCGGATTATGTAGAAGCGTATTACAACCGTGGTTATTGTTCTGAACTAATGGGCAATATTGCAGACGCGCGAATTAATTATCAGCAGGCGTTGAAAATCGATCCGGATTTCGTGCTTGCGGAAAACGGTTTGCTCAGATTGAGTCAATAAGTTTTTCTTTCCCCCTGCTTCGAATAGTTTTGCAAACTCAAATAAGAAATCATTCATGATCAACATCACTTTTCCCGATGGAGCAGTAAAAGAATTTCAGCCGGGAATTACAGGAATGGAAATAGCTGAGTCTATCAGCCGTGGATTGGCAAAACGCGTTTTATCCATTGATGTAAACGGAAATGTTTGGGATCTTACCCGTCCTATAACTGAAGATGCAAAAATCAAACTGCTCTCCTTTGATGACGAAGGCGGCAAATATGCGTTCTGGCATTCGTCCGCGCATTTGATGGCTGAAGCCATTCAGGAAATTTATCCCGATGCAAAATTTACGATTGGTCCTCCGGTAGATCATGGATTTTATTACGATGTTGATTTCGGTGATCGTCAATTATCTGTTGAAGAATTGGCAACTCTCGAAAAAAAAATGGCTGAGTTGGCGAAAAAAAATTCTCCTTATCAGCGCAGAAATGTTTCGAAAGAAGAAGCGGCAAAATATTACAGCGATCGGAACAATGAATTTAAAGTTGAATTGATCAATGCATTGAATGATGGTGACATCACTTTCTATCAACAGGGAAATTTTGTTGACCTCTGCCGTGGTCCTCATTTGCCGCACACGGGTTATATCAAAGCTATGAAGTTGCTCAACATTGCCGGAGCATATTGGCGTGGCGATGAAAAAAACAAACAGCTCACACGCATTTACGGAATCACATTTCCTGATCAGAAACTGCTGGATGATTATCTCGCGATGCTTGAAGAAGCCAAGAAACGCGATCATCGCAGACTCGGAAAGGAACTGGAGATTTTCATTTTTGATGATGATGTAGGAATCGGGATGCCGCTGTGGTTACCCAATGGTGGCTTCATCATTGAAAAATTAGAATGGCTCGCGAAAAAGACAGAAGAAAAAGCCGGATATCAGAGAGTGCGAACTCCGCATCTTGCCAAAGAGTCCATGTATTTGAAAAGCGGACATCTGCCGTATTATGAGGAAAGCATGTTCCCTGCAATTGAATGTGATGGGATAAAATATTATCTCAAAGCGATGAACTGTCCTCATCATCATAAAATTTTCGGTGCCATTCAACACAGTTACAAGGACATGCCGGTGCGCCTGGCTGAATATGGAACTTGTTATCGTTTTGAAAAATCGGGTGAGTTGTTCGGATTGATGCGTGTCCGTCAGTTGCAAATGAACGATGCGCATATCTACTGCACAAAAGATCAGTTTGAAGAAGAATTCCGCGCGGTGAATGACATGTACCTCAAGTATTTCAAAATTTTTGGAATTGATAAATACGTGATGCGTTTCTCCACACACATTAAAGATAAACTCGGAAAAAAATATGTGGACGAACCGGAACTCTGGATTGAAACTGAAAACATGGTGCGCCAGGTTTTGGTCAATTCGGGAATTCCGTTTGTTGAAGTGGCTGATGAAGCCGCGTTCTACGGACCAAAGATTGACGTACAGATTTGGAGTGCTATCGGAAGAGAATTTACATTGGCAACCAATCAGGTTGACTTTGCGGTTCCGCGAAGATTTGGTTTGACTTATACAGATGAGAATAATCAGGAGCAAACACCGATCTGCATTCACCGCGCACCGCTCGGCACTCATGAACGCTTCATCGGATTTTTGCTGGAGCATTATGCAGGCAAATTACCCGTTTGGATTGCACCCGAACAGGTTCGCATTCTCCCGATCAGTGATAAGTTCATGGACTATGCAAAAGAAGTTTTGCAGAATCTGAAAAATCAAGAAATTCGATGCAGCATTGATGAGCGCAGTGAAAAGATCGGAAAGAAAATCCGCGACACGGAAATGAAAAAAATTCCGTACATGCTGGTTGTCGGAGAAAAAGAAGTGAAGGAGAAACTTATTGCGGTGAGAAAACAGGGAGGCGGGGATAAGGGTGCTATGGATTTGGATGCGTTTGTAAATATCATCCGCGAGGAAGAAAAGATTGTTCAATTTTGAATCTTCAATCATTTATTAATCAAAAACAATAATCAATTTGAGTCAACAACCTTTTCAGAAAAGACCTTTCCAACCCAGATTCAGACCACCTCAAAAACAGGCTGAACACAGAATCAACCATTTTATTAAATCTCCCGAAGTGCGATTAGTTGGCGACAACATTACTGTTGGCGTTTATTCCGTTGCTGAAGCCATAAAAATGGCAGAAGAGCAAGGACTCGATCTCGTGGAAATTTCCGGCAGTTCCGATCCACCGGTTTGTAAAATTATCGACTACCAAAAATTTCTCTACGATAAAAAGAAGAAAGAGAAAGAGATGAAGTCGAAGCAGTTGAAAGCTTCACTCAAGGAAATCCGTTTCACTTCGCAAACTGATGATCATGATTTTGAATTCAAATCAAAACATGCGGAGAAATTTCTGCAGGACGGAAACAAAGTCAAAGCATATGTACAATTCCGCGGGCGCGCCATCATTTTCAAAGAGCAGGGCGAACTCATGCTTTTGAAATTTGCAAAACGACTGGAAGAATGCGGCACTCCTGAAGGATTACCCAAACTGGAAGGGAAACGAATGCACATGATTCTGACTCCAAAAGCAAAGAAGAAATAAATTATTTATTCATTTAGGCCTTGAGGTGGCGTCAGGTGTTTCCACCTGACGCTAAGCGCTCACTCATTTATCTTTGAAAAAAAATAACGAATGAAATTTTTTCTGATTCCTTTTTTTGCGTTCGCTTTAATCAGTTCTTCACAGGCACAGAACTATTGCGGTTCTGATCAATTTCCTCAGGAGATGGATAGCTGGTTGCGCAATTATGTTCAGCAGCATCCTGAAACTCAACTTCGGGGAGGAACCGATTATAATATTCCAATTCAGTTTCATCTCGTTGGTTTGGATGCGGGTGGAGGTTTATTGAAGTTGAAACAATTGTTTTCTGACCTCTGCTTACTCAATGAGCAGTATGCAGCAACAGGCTTTCATTTCTATTTCTATGACTGGCCGAATTATATTTTCAATAACTTATGGTACAATCATGACTATTCAAACGGCTCAGCAATGATGATTCAGAATAATGTAGATGAGGTTGTGAATATTTATTTGGTAGGTGATCCTGCAGGAAATTGTGGTTATTATACATGGGGGCCTGATGCAATTGCCGTTGCAAACTCATGTGCAGGAGATGGTAATTCCACCATCGCTCATGAACTCGGTCATTATTTTTCCATGCCGCATACCTTCAACGATTGGGAGGGCGAAACGCCTGACGATCCGATTCCTGATTCTCAACAGGAATATATGGATGGCTCTAATTGCAATGATGTGGCAGATTATTTCTGCGACACTCCACCCGATTATCTGAGTTACAGATGGCCATGTCCTTACAACGAAAATTACGAAGACCCTGACGGAACCCCAATTCATCCTGACAGTTCTCTGTTCATGTCATATTCGTATGATGAATGTGCAAGCCGTTTCAGTAATCAGCAGTCGAATGCGATGCAGGATTTTGTGGTGGACAGCCGCGATTATCTGATCAATCAAACGATGCCACCTTATGTTGATCTCGATACTGCGGTTTTGCTTTTCCCGTTTCATCAGATGGAAAATGTGGCGCCCAATTATGTTTGGCTGAGATGGAAATCAATTCCCGGTGCGGAAAAATATCATTTGCAATTGTCAAGATATAACCCTTTGGTTTTTCTGAATTATGATACGCTTGTTGAAGACACCGCCATTCTGTTTCTGAATCTGGAAGCCAATAAAACTTATCGTTGGAATGTAAAACCTGTTGCTCTGAATAATGTTTGCGCTGATTATACTTTCTTTCACATGTTCCAAACAACGGATGCTGCTGCGCTGGAAGTTGATTTCAATTCTCAGCCGATAGGATGCAACGGAAGTTCAACAGGAACGATAGAAGTTTTTGCTTCACAAGGAACGCCACCTTATCAGTACAACTGGTCAACCGGAGATACCACACCAACCATATCAAATCTTAGTGCGGGCTTATATTTCTGTACCATCAGTGATGCAGCAGGCGATACGATTTTTTTACCTGTTGATGTCAGCGTATTCAATCCGATCAGCGCAACGATTGATGTGAACGGGAATGTACTTTCCTCATACATATCAGGTGGAAATCCGCCTTATACTTATTTGTGGTCAACCGGTGAAACTACCGGAACAATTTCCATTTTATCTACAGGTGTTTATTTCCTGACGGTGACTGATGAAAACGGATGCGAAGAAATCATCAACAGTGGGACAGTGATTTATTACAATGGAATTGAAGATCTGAATCCGGCTATTCTTTCAGCAGATGTTTATCCAAATCCTGCGCAGAATTTTTTCACTGTTAAGATTAACTCCGGACAATCAACAGATTGTTTGATTTCTGTTTTTGATCTCACAGGAAAATTGATGGAGCAGGTTGAAATGAATCTTCGCCCGGGTGAAAATGAAAAACAAATTTTCATTTCTGATTTATCGAATGGAATCTATAATCTGGAAATCAATACAAACTCACAAACAGTTAACAGGAAAATTTGTGTGATGAAGTAATCAGGATTTGTTTTTCAATTCAATCCTCAAAATCTTTTTCGTTTTTTCAGAAACTTTGAATCGTTCATCAATGCGGTGACCGATTACCCAGATCAGATGTTCACCGCTCAGCAGCACAACAATTCTTTCTTTTTCGTGAAGCGGCAATTTTAAGTCAGTCAGATAATCGCTCAATTTTTTCTTCCCCGGTTTATCCGGGTTATTTCTTTTGCCCAATCCAAGCGGATAGAAATAATCTCCTTTTTTCCAAAACCTGATCGTGAGCGGAAACTGAATTTTTTCCAGATCAAATTCTCCCACTTCTTTTGAATGCGACATATTGTAAGTCTTGCTTTCAATCTGCCTCAAATGCAAATGCAATTTATTAAACGAGATATTTCGAATTGTCTCCTCAATTTGAACGAAGCCGCTCCCCTCTCCTTGGGAGAGGGGCAGGGGGTGAGGCTCTATAAATAAAAACTTCCTGTCCTTGATCAGTCGGTATTTTTCAGTGAGAAATATTTTTCCCGATTGCTCATTCAAACACTTAACAATTTCTGTGACTTGGTCTTTGTTAAATCCAAAGTCTCTGATCAGCTCAAAGAGTAAAGAAGCATAAGCAGGCTGCAACTGAAGTTTGAGAATCGGGATTTTTAAAATTCCCTTTTCATTTTCAATCAATGATTGCTTGAGTTTCTGAATCGCAAATTGATAAATGGTTTCGGCATCACGGAAATGAGTAAAATTTTCTTCAAATGTTTTTTCCAGATCAGGATTGATTTCTTTCAAAACCGGAATCACCGAATGGCGGATTTTATTTCGAAGATATTTTTCTGAAATATTGGAGCTGTCTTCACGGAAGTCAATTTTGTTTTTCTCTGCGAAATTTTTGATTTCATCTCTGGTAAAACACAGCAAAGGATGAATCAGTCTTTCGTGTTTGGGCAGAATGCCATGCAATCCTGCAATGCCTGTGCCGCGTGTAAGATTCAAGAAAACAGTTTCGATAGAATCGTTGAGATGATGAGCAAGCGCAATACTGGTTAATTTATTTTCCCTTCTGATTTTTTCAAGCCATTCAAAACGCAGATCGCGCGCAGCCATTTGAATGGAAATCTTTTTTTGCTCCGCATATTTGGTTGTGTCGAAATGTTCGCAGAAAAAATCAACTCCAAATTTTTCTGCCAAAGACTTAACAGATTTTTCATCCTCATCAGATTCCTTTCCGCGCAATTGAAAATTGCAATGTGCAACCGCAAACTGAAACCCCGCTTCTTGAAATAAATGTGTCATCACCACGGAATCCATTCCACCGCTCACTGCAATTAGAATCCGATCATTCTTTTGAAAAAGATGTTCGCGATGAACGAAGTCAATAAATTTCCTGATCATTTCACCTCAAAAATCATCATCATCAGTCAATATTGAGAGCGCCTGCTTCAATTCATTTGCTGCATGATGATCATTTGATTTAGTAGCCATGGTAATTCCGGTTTTGTAAATCGCTATCGCTTCATTGGCACGATTCATATTCTCCAGCAATTTTCCGAATTGATAATAGGTTGCCACGTAGTCGCTGAATTTTTCCGCAAGCAATTTGAAAACATCATGTGCGTCCTGATTCTGTTCTCGTTTTACAAATTCCAACGCCATGGCATACTTCACAAACGCATCATCAGGACTATTTTTTTCCAGTTGACGTAAGTATTCCAACCGGTCATTCATCATTTCTTTTTGCGTTTTGATTTATCTACTTTTGAGCGCCTTGAAAAAAACGCATTTCGTTTCAAATTTAGGGAACGAAATCATGCGAAATGCTTGACTGTCAAGGTTTCTGCTCAATAAATAAAAAAGGGAAAGGATGAAGATTCTTGTTTGCATTGCCAAAACACCCGACACCACCACTAAAATTTCTTTTTCTGACAACAACACAAAATTTAATGCAGACAAAGTACAGTTCATCATGAATCCGACTGATGAATGGTATGCTTTGGTGCGTGGAATAGAGTTGAAAGAGAAACTAGGTGGAACAGTAACGGTAATCAATGTCGGACATGCGCAGGACGATGCGATTATCAGAAAAGCACTTGCCATCGGTGCAGATGATGCGGTACGCATTGATGCAGAATCAACGGATACTTATTTTGTTGCCGCACAAATCGCAGAATACGCGAAGGATAAAAATTTTGATCTCATCATCACCGGAAAAGAAACGATTGATTACAATGGCGGAGTGATGGCCGGAATGCTCGCAGAATTTCTCGATCTTCCTTACGTTCCGTTTGCGTCAAAATTGGAAGTGGAAGGAACAGAAGCAAAAATTGATCGTGAAATTGAAGGAGGAAAAGAAACAGTTTCTGTTCAACTCCCGTTGGTGATCAGTGCAAACAAAGGATTGGCTGAAGCGCGCATTCCGAACATGCAGGGAATCATGAAAGCAAGAACAAAGCCGCTCATTGTGATTGCTCCAACAGCAATCGAACCCGCCACTCGAATTAGAGTTTATAACATGCCACCACAGGAGAAGCAGGTGAAGATGATCAGTGCTGAAAATGCGGGTGATTTAATCCGATTATTACACGAAGAAGCAAAAGTGATTTAACCATGTCAGTATTAGTTTTTGCAGAACCGGTAGATGGAAAATTTAAGAAAGCTTCTTTTGAAGTGATACAATACTCATCTGAAATTGCATTGAAAACAAACAGCAGCACAACTGTTATTGTCATCGGTGATGCATCTGCGGATGAACTTGCATCGCTCGAAAAATTCGGAGCAAAAAAAGTGATTCATTTCACGGATGCGCGTTTGAAAGGATTTGATTCTGGTGTTTATACAAAAGTGATTGCCGCTGCTGCTCAACTGGAAAGTGCGCAGGTAATTATTTTCTCCAATAATTTTTCAGGCAAAGCATTAGCTCCGAGAATTGCGGCAAGAATGAAAGCGGGTTTGGTTGCAGGTGCTTCTGATTATCCGAAAATGGACGCAGGTTTTGTTGTGCGCAAATCAGTCTTCTCCGGAAAAGCTTTTGCTGATTATGAAATTACCACCGCAGTGAAAGTGATTGCGCTCAATCCGAACTCATTTCCTGTTGTGGAAGGAAGCGGAACTGCCGTAGTTGAAAAAATAAATGTTGAATTGAGTGATCTTGATTTTCGCGTGAAAGTTTTAAGCGTTGAAAAAGCGAGTGGACAAATTCCGCTTACTTCTGCAGAAATTGTTGTGTCAGCAGGTCGCGGAATGAAAGGACCAGAAAATTGGGGAATGGTGGAAGAACTGGCGAAAGAACTCGGAGCCGCTACGGCCTGTTCCCGTCCTGTTTCTGATGTGGGTTGGCGTCCGCATAACGAACACGTGGGGCAAACCGGAAAAACAATTCGACCTAATTTGTATATTGCAATAGGCATTTCAGGAGCTATTCAGCATCTTGCAGGAGTGAACGGAAGCAAAGTGATTGTAGTGATTAATAAAGATCCTGAAGCGCCATTTTTCAAAGCCGCTGATTATGGAATTCTGGGTGATGCTTTTGAAGTGTTACCGAAATTGATTGAAGCGGTGAAAAAATTTAAAGCACAACATTGATCCCGTTCAATAATTCTAATTTGTAGATTCGTACCAATATGGCAATGAAAAAAATTGAGATGGAAATTGTTGCACTGTCGCACAGTGTGACTCAATCTCACTCGTATGCCGTGGTGCTGGGCGAGGTTGGTGGTGTCCGGAGAATGCCGATTGTGATTGGTGGATTTGAAGCCCAGGCGATTGCTGTGGCGCTCGAAAAAATGAATCCCGCCCGTCCGCTTACACATGATCTCATGTTTAATGTTTGCAATGCGTTTGATGTGAAGCTGGATGAAATCGTGATTGACAATCTGGTGGAAGGAATTTTTTACGCCAAATTGATTTGCACAAAAAACGGAAAGCGTTTGGAAATTGATTCGCGCACTTCAGATGCCATTGCCATGGCAGTTCGTTTTGTTTGCCCGATTTACACTTTTGAATTTATTCTTGACCAGGCGGGAATTGTGTTGGATGAATCGCAGAAAGGTGCAGTTGCCGTAAAAGAAGAAAAACCAAAATCAAAAAAGAAAACAGAAGAAAAATCAGATCTTACCAAACATACTTTGACCGAATTGAATGATTTGCTCAGCGAATTCATCGGTAAAGAAGATTACGAAAAAGCAGCGGTAATCAGAGATGAAATCAATCGTAGGGAAAAAGGGAGTTGATCTTTGGTGATTACTATTCACTGCTCGCGGATTCTTATTTTAGTCGCTTCACCATTAAAACTCCAAACTTCTGATGGACATTTTGCGCGGGATACTCGGAATAGCAGTACTCGTCATAGTCTGTTTTCTGATCAGCAATAATAAACGGGCGATCAATTGGCGGTTGGTATGTGCAGGACTTTTGATGCAAATCATTTTTGCATTTGCTGTTTTAAAAATCGGATTTGTTTCCAAAGCGTTCGATTGGTTATCAGGTGGTTTTGTAACGGTTATTAAATTCACCAACGAAGGCTCGGCATTTCTTTTTGGTGGTTTGATGAACCCGGATTCCAACGGATTCATTTTTGCATTCCAGATTCTTCCTACCATCATTTTCTTTTCTGCGCTCACCAGTTTGTTTTATTATTTCGGAATTCTTCAGAAAATAGTTTACGGTTTGGCGTGGGTAATGGGGAAAACAATGAAAATATCAGGTGCAGAAAATCTTTCTACTGCTGCAAATATTTTCCTTGGTCAAACGGAAGCTCCGCTCATGATCAAACATTTTATTCCCACCATGACCAAATCGGAATTGCTATGCATTATGATTGGTGGAATGGCAAACACTGCAGGTGGGGTGATGGCGATGTATATCGGTTATCTGGGTGGCAATGATCCTGAACAACAATTATTTTTTGCCAAGCATTTAATGGCTGCTTCCATGATGTCTGCACCCGCGACCATTGTTGTTTCAAAAATGTTTATTCCTCAAACAGAAGAGATCAATGAGAACATTGAAATCAAAAAGGAAAAATTGGGCGCTAACTTTTTGGAAGCCATTTCCATTGGTACAGCAGACGGTATCAGGCTTGCGGTTAATGTGGGTGCGATGCTGATTGTGTTTATTGCTTTGGTAGCCATGTGCAATTATTTGCTTACAGATAAAATTGGTGTATGGACAGGTTTAAATGATTGGGTGACCAACATTACGGATGGACGGTATCACGCTTTTTCATTGCAGTTTATTCTTGGTTATTCGCTGGCTCCTTTTACCTGGTTGTTAGGTGTTAATTCTCATGATACTATTTACGTGGGTCAGTTGCTGGGTGAAAAAACAATCCTGAATGAATTGTTCGCCTATAAGTCATTGGGCGAAATGAAAGCATCAAATCTGTTTACTGATCCTAAGTCAATCATTATGTCCACTTATATTCTAAGTGGTTTTGCCAACTTTGCTTCTATCGGAATTCAGATCGGTGGTATTGGTTCCATGGCTCCGAACAAACGATCAACGCTATCCCAACTCGGTTTCAAAGCGATGATTGGTGGAGCAATCGCCTCGTTGTTTACTGCAACCATTGTTGGAATGATACTCGGGTAGAATGCCCCCGTACAATAATTCAGAAAATTCCAAAATTTTCTTTTGCTCAAATAGATCAGATCGGATTCTTTTGAATATGCTTCGCGTTCAAAAATGATTTCACGATATGCTTTATTCCATTTTCCGTAACGAATCAAATTCAAGATGAAGTTTAATAGATAAACCGGGTAGAAAAAGATGATCAGCATTTCAATCTGTTGCCGAAAGTGAATTCTTTCATGATTGACCAAAGTCTGATCGTCTTTGAATTTCATTTCGCGTAAAAACACAAAAGGGAAAATGGCCATGGCTTTATGCCGGAGAAAAGGAAGACGGATAAAGATCATTTATCAAAAGTAGAATCCGATCTGCGAAATGCTTCTCTATTTTTGAACGAACAATGAATCTCGGGCAAACTTCTTATTTCAATTTTATTCCAGCTCACCTCAAAGCGATTGTTTTGGCTTCGCTTGCTTTTGCTTTTTACTTCAATTCATCCTGGAATAAATATGTACTGGATGACGGATTGGTAATTCTTGATAATCCCGTAACGCAAAAGGGAATTGAAGGGATGAAGGAAATTTTTACTTCTGATGCCTATGATCAGTATTACAAATCAATGAATTCGGTCAATCAGCTTTCGGGTGGAAGATATCGCCCTCTCTCGATTGCCACATTTGCATTGGAGTGGGAGTTTTTTGGAAAGAGTCCTTTTGTCAGTCACCTGATCAATATTCTGCTCTACGCGCTCACCATATTTGTTCTCTTTCAGTTTGTGAGTAAATATCTTTTTCCGAAACATGCCGATCTGGCTTTTCTCATCACGTTGATTTACGCCATTCATCCCATTCATAGCGAAGTGATAGCCAATATCAAAAGCCGCGATGAAATTCTTTCTTTCCTTTTTATTCTGCTCACCTTCAACTCACTTTTTATTTTCTATCAGAAGGAATCTTTCAAGCATGGCATTGCAGCCATTGTTTGTTTGTTTCTGGCCCTCTTGTCCAAAGAATATGCGTTGATCATGATTGTCCTCGTTCCGATTTTGTTTTATGTAACCGGAAAGTGGGATCAAAAAAAAATCTACAGACCGCTGGTTCTTGTTTTCGCGGTCACGCTTTTATACGTCATCCTGAGAATCAATATTGTGGGCGTTGCAAAAAATGTTTCGTCAACAGAAGTATTGAACAATCCTTATATGTATGCAAGCGGAGCTGCCGCTTTTGCAACTAAAATTTTTGTACTCGGAAAATATTTGTGGCTCAGCATTTTCCCGATCAGGCTTTCTTACGATTATTCTTTTAACCAAATTGCTTATCGTTCTTTCGGTGATTTGGAGGTGATATTATCTTTTCTGATCTATCTCGGAATTGCATTTGCGGCATTCAGCCTTTTATTTAAAAAGCATCCTCTTTCGTTTGCGCTGTTTTTCTTTCTCGGTAATCTCGCAATGGTCACCAATTTTTTATTCAACATTGGCGCAACGATGGGGGAGAGGTTTCTTTATCATTCCTCATTGGGTGTTGCCGTTGTGCTGGCCTGGGTCATTCTTTGGCTCGTCAGCAAAATGAATCCCGCATCATCAAAAAATGTTTTTCTCGGAATGATTAGCGTTCTTGTTCTTTTGGCAGGGTTCAAAACCATTACCCGAAATGCGCAATGGAAAACGCAAACCTCCCTTTTTATTCATGATGTAAAAATTGTTCCGAACAGTGTGCTCGCAAATTGCAATGCCGGTTCTGAATATGTGGTGAAGGCAGATCAGGAAAAAAATCTTCAACTCAAAACTGAATATCTCAACAGCGGAGTGCGGCATCTTCAGAAAGCGCTCACCATTCATCCTGATTATGTGAATGCCTATCTGAATTTATTTGTCGCTTATTTCAGGCAGGAGGATTATGACAACGCAGAATTTGCATGGAGCGAAGCGAAGAAAAGATATCCTACTCATCCCCGTGTGGTCGAGTATCAGAAATCACTTGGTTTTGGTTTTCGCAAAAAAGGAAATGATCTGGGAGTGAAAAAAGATTTTCCCGGTGCGGTGGCGGCACTTGAAATATCTGTTCAATTTGATCCTGCGAGTGCAGATGCATGGTATGATTTGGGAGGCGCGAGTTACACCATGGGAAATCTTCAGCGCGCCCGCGAAGCATGGGAACAATCCGTGAAGCTCAATCCTTCAAAAGTTGATGCGTACAACGGATTGGGCTCTGTGTATTACAATCTGCAGGAATTTTCAAAAGCAAAAGCCGCCTGGGAAAAATGTCTGGAACTTCAACCCGGCTATGAACAGGCAACGCAGGGGTTGAATGCTCTACAGTTGATTCAGTTTTAAATAATGGATGGGGGACGCCAACCGCGGGTTACAACGCGGTCAATTACAAATCAGGTTTTAAAATGCTTGAGATACGAACGCCAAGAGAAATCATAGAATATGAAGACTGAGCAAAAACAATCAACATCCATGGTTCAGAAATTACGAACCATCCGGGAGCAGGTAAGTAAAGAAATTCAAAACATGACTGCCGCTGATTTGAAAAAATATCTGGAGAGTAAATCTGATATTCATCCTGCCTCAGTTTGGAAGAAATACAAAATGAAACCTGCTGCTGTAAATGTTGCAAAAGAAGCACCCGCAGTTTATGCAGAAAAGAAACTGAAGAAAAAGAAATAAAACCGGATATTTTTTCTCCCAACCTCTTCCCCCAGCCCCAAACCTGAGCCACGCGGGTAAGCTGCGCAGACGAAGCTACAAACTCTTGAAAAATAAAATCTGCAATTATTTGGCAGGACGTTTCAGGCGTGTTTTATCCTGCGATTTTTTTGAGAAGCGGCAAACTCTTTTGAGTCATAATTCATGAAATCGCGGATATGATACACTTCATTGCCGTGATGAAACACGATACCTTCACTGCTTACAATGGTCAATTTATTCCGCAATTGCGGATCAATTTCGCGGATAGACGGGAAATAAGAAAGAGGCGCAATAAGAATGCGCCCATCCTTAAGATGAATTTCAATTTTCCCTTTCGGAAACCGAACGGATTTAATTTTCGGTTTGATGTTATACATGCCTTCCATTACAGCAAAGTTAGTTTGAGTGTTTCAATTTTTTCACCTTTCTTTCCGCGGTTCCATGCATTCAATAATTGAAATCTGTTTTGCCTCACCAATTTCTCAATCAGATTTTGTTCCTGCGCGGACAGGTCACCTGTTTCTGCCCAAAGCATAGTTTCAATCCAGATTTTTGCATCATTAGCAAATGATTTGTTTTTGACCACATGAAGATGAGGAGGTTCGTTCAACAAGTCATGCATGTAAACGAAAAATATGAACTGCTTGTAAATTGCGATTTTGGGCATGAATGATTTTCTGCTCACACGAAGCTACAAACTCTTGAAAAATTAAATCTGCAACTATTTGGCGGGTTGGGGATGCCAACCGCAGATTAAATCATTCTTCTACCTTTACTCAGTGAAATCTTACCATAAAACTTATCCTTTTTTGGTTTGGATCAGTACAATGCTCGTTGGTACTGTAATACTTGTAAGTGGATCAAGTGAATTATTCTTTATTGATCCTGATAACCGCGTAATCTCAACTTTGAAGTGGTACGGTTACGTGTTTTTATATGCTGCTATTTATTCTTTGCCTTCTGTTGCAGTTACATTCTGGTCTCTGCACTATAGAAAGAAAAGGGACAAGCCAATTTCTATTCGAAAATTGGTTTTGATTCCTGCAACAATTGAGCTTTTAATATTATCATTCGCAGATACTTCCATGGCAATAGTGGTTTTAGTGTGCTTTCTGATTCCACTCTATTTGTTCGCATTTGTTTACCGTGCAGAAAAGACGTTATAGTTTAATTACAATCTACAAACTCTTGAAAACTTCTCACTCCTCCTTTTTCCCTTCCCCATCCCCATCCTTCTTCTTTTTCTTTCTTCCGCCTTTGAAACGTGTTTTCCTTCCTATTGAGCATCTCTTTTTTCTGATTCTGCTGATTAAAAAAAAACTCCTGCTGAATTTCAACAGGAGTCTTTCACTCACACATCCTCTCTTTTTATTTACAATTTGAAAAACCGCTTACTTGTCGGCAGCATTTCTGCCCCTGAACTTAAACGGATAAAATATTCTCCGCTTTGCAGTTTTGAAATTTGAATCATTGAATGATCTGCCTTGCTGAAAATCTTATCGCTGATGATTAAGCGACCTGTAAGATCAAAAACCTCTGCGGTCAAATCTTCATCAATCGGTTTTGAAAAAACAAGATTCAGTTGATCGGTCACTATGTTAGGTGACAATTCAAACTGAAGCAAATCTGTTTCGATAGATGCGTTAACAATGGATGTCAATTTTACATCTCCGTTAAAATCTACTGTGCGGATGCGGTAATAATTATTTCCGCCTGATGGATAAGCATCAATGAATTGATAATTTAATTCTTCCGCGGAGTTTCCTGCGCCATTAATTTTTCCGATGGCATCGAAAAATATTCCGTCATCACTTCGCTCAATGATAAAATAATCGCTGTTGATCTCGCTCAAGGTTGTCCAACTGATGGTGATGGTTGAGTTGGGGTTGGTGAAAGCAGAAAGAGAAATAATTTCTACCGGCAGAAACGCACTGACTTCTGCTGTGCCGAAATATTTAGAAACACATAAATTAGAATCACTTGGAGTGAATGTTAGTTTGAAATTATAAATGCCGGGCAGCATATAAGTCCATGTCGGTATGACAAGATTGGAGGAATCCATCGGAGAAGCCGGATCGCCAAAATCCCAATGATAAGTTCCTGCGTCAGTGAAGGTATGATTGAATGTGGTTGGGTTGCCGAGAGAAACCGTGTTGGCACTCACCGTTCCGCTTGCTCCGCCAATGATCACAAATGGTCTGGCGTAAACACATTGCCCAAACGGAGTGGTGACTTTCAATTGAACAAAAAAAGTTCCGGTGTCATTGTACATCACCACCGGATTTTGAAGGTTTGAAGTATCAGGAGTTGCACCCCAGAATTTCCATTCATAAATTGTAATCGGAAGAGGCGGACTACCAATACCGAGAGTGAGATCGAAAAATTTAATTGAATCACCCACGCATCCCGGAATTCCAACTAATCCCGCAAGCATATTTGGATTTGCAAGGAACAGAGGAGGATTAGTTGCGGTGAAATATGGATCGGGCATGCCTATATAATTCACTCCTGTTCGTGCAAGATTTTCTGTGCTGCTTAAATTCAATCTTCCCGTATCATAATCCAAAACAGTTTGCATCACCACTGCTTGCCCTGCTGTAAATTCAGTCATCCAGACATCGTCCACATAGTTCATGTAGTTATGGACAGGATCATTATTGTCCACCGGAGTTTCAGCACACGAGTTAGTATTTACGGCCGGTGTTCCGAACTGAGCTCCGTATTGCGGAGGAGTGTCACAAATGAAATCACCTGATGAAGCGCAATTGCCTGCAGTATTTCCTTCACAATTCGGATAAGTGATCCAAGTTTGAAAAGTATGAAACAGCCCGAGCCAATGACCAACTTCATGAACGAGCGTTGTCCCTTTGTGATACGGTTGGCTGGAAAGTTTTGCAGAAGTTCCAATGCTGTCACCAACAAAATCATCAGCCAATACAATTCCGTCCGTGATGTCGTGACCGTTCGATGGAAACGTGGAATATCCGAGTAAATAAAAATTGGCATAATTAATTGTGTCCACTATAAAAACATTCAGATACATCGTACTTGGCCATGTGTAAGTTGCTTTTAATAAAGAATCATTTGCGCCATTGAACGTATAGTTCGCAAGCGTAGTATCCCTGATCCATTCTACACCCGATGTAAAACCTCCGGTTGGTGTTCGTTGCGCCAGGTGAAATTCTATCAACGCATCAGCCCCGTTTCCGTAACCTGGTGTTCCAAAAACTTTTCTGTAATCATTATTCAACACAAGCATTTGAGATTGAATCTGTGACATGGGGATGCTGTCGTCTCCTCCTTTATGAATGACATGAAATACTACCGGAATTTTCCATGTTCCCATGTTGCAATGTTGTTTTCGCATTTCCACAGGATTATTTGCGCGGAACAGACATTGATCGCGCGCGTTTTCAATCTGTTCAACTAATCGCGCATCTTTACTCAGCATAATTTGATCACTTTGACAAGGGAGCATATTCTGCGCAGGAAGATTGATACAGATCAACATCAAAAAAATGATCGAAGCATTTTTCGTTTTCATAATTTCAGTTTTAATTAATTGGTTCTTGAATTTCATGCTGCCAAATTATACCGGCACAATCCGTAAGGCTATTCATATTTCGTAATGATCTGAATAGTCTAAATAAGCAATTTTGAGAACTTAAAAATGATTGGTTCGTATGAAAGGCTTGCGAACAAAGGATTCTAACATAGCATTAAAGCGTATTTTTTGCCTCAATTTTGGTCTTTATGAAATCTTCAGATAGTCTTTTCAAGTTGGTTGAAGCGCTTAGCAAGCCTGAAAAAAGATACTTTAAACTCCATGCTTCAAGGAATGTATTGAAAGGCAAGAACAATTATATCGAGTTGTTTGACCTCATTTCTAAATTCTCGGAGAAAGGCGAAGCAGAATTAAAAAAATATCTGCTCAGAAAAAAAGGATACAAGAATTATACAGAAACAAAATACCAACTCTATAATCTGATCTTAAAAAGCTTATCCTCTTTTCATGATACTCGTTTATCCATTGATGCGCAAATAAGAGAATATATGCATCAGGCGGAAATTCTGCTGAGCAAAGGATTGCAGAATGAATTAAAAACATTGCTTAAGAAAGCGAAAAACATTTGTTACCGGTTCGAAAAATTCGCTTTCATGCTAGACATTATTGAAATGGAAAGAGCATCGATCATCACACAGAAAAACTTTGAGAATCTGGAAAGTTTTATCAACCGCATTAATCTGGAAAAGACTGAGATCGTGAGTAAGCTTGATGAAATCAATAAAATATTTAATTCCGGTGATGAGCTTTATGTCTGGCATGTTAAGATTGGAATTGCAAGAGAAAAGAAGGAGTTTGATTTCATGCGTGAACGATTTTATCCGCTCTTGTTTAAAAGGAACGAAGATTTAAAAACAGTGAAGGCGAAATATTTTCTTGCTTATGCACGCTATTTATATGGTCACATGGTTCAGGATAAAGAAATGATGCAGCAATATGCGGTGGAGACAATGGAAATTCTGGAGATCAATTCTTTTCTGATGGAAGAAAATATCGGGCGATATGTGAATTCTCTGCAACGACTTGCGATGATTCAGAGTGATATGGGGCAATATGAGGAATTCTTTGTGACCAATAAAAAAATGAAGGATTTGCCTGAAAAGGTGAAATCCAAGAAAATGGAATTTTATCGGCATTGGATTTTTGAATACACCCATTACAATGAGATGGATTATTACATCAATACCGGACAATTTAAAAAAGGACTGGAGGCGGCACTACAGCTTGATAAGAAACTGGATGAGTTGAAAGGAAATATTTCTGTCTCTTCGGAAATGGTTCTTCGTTTCAATATGGCGAATATGTTTTTTGTCAATAAGAAATATGATCTGGCGATAGACTATTATCAGAACATCGCGAATGACACCAGCTCAGCAACGCGTGAGGATTTGCAAAGCATGTCGCGCATTATGTATTTGATCATTCAATTTGAATTAGATAACCGGCTGCTGCTACCCTATGCGATTAAATCAGCATATCGGTTTCTGCAAAAAAGACAACGAATGTATCAGGTTGAAAAAATATTTATAAAGTACCTACAGAAACTTGCCCGACTGATTAACCCGGAAGAGTTGAAAAAAGTATTTACTGATTTGAAAGAAGATCTTGTGCAGCTGTTGAAAGATCCATCCGAAAAGGCAGGCTTGCTCTATTTTGATTTTATTTCCTGGCTTAATAGTGTAATTGAAAAAAAGGAACTCGAAGAAATCATTCAAAGAAAAAGGCAGAGCAAAACCGAATGATCATTTCATTTCACCGACCACCAGTTTGCCATTGAGATCGAAAAGCCAGAAAGTTATTTTCAAGGGTTTATTGTCACGATCAAATGTTACTTCTTGAACAAACCAGGCTAACGCGTTTTTTTCCTGAGTATAAAACCCACCGAATTCATACTTGCCGGATTTCCCCAGCCAGTCTTTAATTTCCTGAAGAGAATAGGAGGCAACCTCGCGCTCCAAATCATCCGAAGAATGGAAAGTGTCTTTCCAGATTCGAGTTGAATCATTTCCGCGGTACGCCAAAAATTCAGTACCTGTTTTATACTTACCCGATTTAGCAATCGCAAAAAGATCAGTCAGCCGTTGCTGAACCGGTTCTTTCATTTCGTGATCATCATTCAAAGTCAAATCATCCGCAACGGCATCTTCAGAAAATGTTTCCGGTTCAACCAATGTTGAATCCTGGGTTTGAGTTTCATCATCCGCTTTTTTATCGCCCTTGCAGGAAGTAATAAAACTCAATCCAATGAGAAAGGAGAATGGCAGAATGTATGACAGAAATAAATTTCGCATATAAAAAATTAGTGTGAGCGAAAATATCAAAATTGAAATCAAACGCGGTTGAAGTTTGACAGATCAGGCTTTTTATGTATACCCCTCATTTCAATTATTCAAATCTGCTATCTTCAATAGCCTGACAAGCCTTTAATTGCCATGTCAATACTGATTATTAAATAAATATGTAATATGCTGAATATCAACAGATAGATGTTATCCATGTCTAAATATAGCATGTCAACATGCAGTATTAATTGCCTTGAATACTGAATGTAATGAACGGAATTTAGTGTCGACAATTGACAGCCTTATGACGACTTTTTTTAAAAAACAAACGAGAAACAATGAAAAACATTTTGATCAAATGGAAACCTATGGAAGGTTCAAAGATTTCCATAGGGATGGACGCGCATGTTTTTGCGCTTTCGCAAAACGGACGAATTATTTTCTTTGGTAATTCAATGCATGATTCTTTATTCAATGAGGTCGCGCGAACATCAAGAAGATGCAAGGTCGACAAGAATAATGTAACGGTTTGGCTCGGGTATATTGAAGACAATCCTGTTCCTGACAAGGAATCGGTTGAGCTTGGTCTTTGTCTGCTGGTGTATACTTATCAACCACTTTATAATATTGTTTGCAAGGGTGGATATTACAGCAACAAAGCAATGAGAATTGAAAACCGCGGTTGCCTGATGTTGCATTCAAACATTTATTCTCCTGTTAAAGAAGAACTCAAAGGAGTTGTTTGAGTTACGCATAAACAGAGTGGAACCGAGTACTCTTCAAACCAAATTATTCCGGTCAAAATAATATTGGTATTTGCTGAAATTATCTATCAGGATATATTTTATTCTTTTGATCATTGACGATGACCAACCAGGTTTCGAAGGTTGCCACCAGGCAACATGCAGGTTAATGATAGCGCCACAAAACTTCCGTTGATCAAGACTTCCTGCGTAATAAATTCGTCCCCTTTTTTGTAAATCAGTGTTCCTTTTGAAATCAAATCAAGACCTTGATGATAACTGATGTTTATACTGAACGCAGCTTCCGATTTATTTTGCCATTCAAAATCACAACCAGCGAAAATATTTCCGGAAAAATGTCTTGACATTATTTCAACGAAAACAAATTCATTTTCATTAATCCAACCACGTGGATAGTGATAACCATCATTGAATTCAATGATTTCAAATTCAGCACCTATATTTTCCCGAACAAAAAAGTTTTTTGCCAATTGGATTTTCATACTGATGCTCAAAGGGAGTTCGGCATTATTGTATCGGGCATTGAGTGTCGGATGTGCCGGTGTAAGGCGATTTGAAATCAAGATTCCTTTTTGAACGAGGATGACTCCCGTTCGCACAAATACTTTGTCTGACAACCCAATTTGAATTTGAATACCAAATGTATTATCAATACTGGTGTGTATACGCACCGGTTCTATTCCAACAGTGTTGTTTTTAAAGGATGCACCGGAAAAAGTTTTACCATATGAAATTCCGAGATGAATGTTTTGCTGCGCCTGGAGATTTGCAACCGACCCGGTAATAAATAAAATCAGAAAACAAATTATACGAAACAGCATTTTTCAAATTTCATGAATGGAATCACAAATTAGTGAAACTTTAACGGCAAGTCAATTGCCTTTATCAATCCAATTCACCAAAAACTTTTTGAAGGATATCATTAACACGGGCTTCAGGATTATCTCTGATATTTTTCTCTTCGTCTTTCGTAATCACAAATAAGCCTTTCAGTGCTTTGTCAGTTGTATATTCTCCCAAATCTGTGTTTACCGGATCAACAAAAGGAATTGAATTATAAGTATTTATCACATCATCCCAATACTGCGTAGCCCCAACTGCATCCAAAGAGGTTTGGATTTTTGGTTCGAACAGGTCGAACAACTGAGTCCATGTTTTTTCGCGCAGATAATGGGTGGCAGCGGAATCTTCTCCATAAAGAATTTCAGATCCATCTTGAATCGTCATTGCTGTGATGGCGTCAATGAATATGGGCAATGCATCATCTGCGGCATCTTCTGCTGCCCGGTTAATACTTTCAACTGCATCATCAATCAAGGCTCCGAATCCGGCAGTTTCTAATACATCTGCCACAACCTGTGCTTCTTGTGGAAATGGAATTTTTATTATCGGATTTCCAAAATATCCATCATGTCTTGCTGTTGAGTCAACAGAATTTTCCGAACCGACCTTGAGCGCTTCTTTAAGCCCTTCAATCACTTCTTCTTCAGTCAGACCGCTATTTCCAAGCAAATCGCAGGATAGGATAACGGATGAAAACAAAACGGCAACAATTATTTGTCTGAGATATTTCATAAAGTCTTTTTGTAATTGATGAGATGAAATTAGTGCTTTTAAAGAAGTCGTTGTTGACCAGAATCATGCCTCAATCAACATTCTCGAAAAAAAATGAAAGGTCAGAAAATAATTTATCAAGAAAATATTTTAATTCATCAAAAATCATCGCTTCCTGAACCGAAGTGATCTCTGAATGCATCATCTTCCAGATCATGTCGCGAATCGGGATCTACAAATGTTCCGTAAATCATTTGCTCCCATTTTGGATTATTGATTTCTCCGATTGCATTCGAATGAATCAACGCGTAATTGTTAGAAACGAGATCAGGGTTGTAGAAAACAAATTTTACGTCCGACTGATTGTTCACGAACTGATAATACTGCCATATTTCATAAGGCGCACCACCAGGCTCCCGACCTTTTTCGATTCTTTCATTGGGGGGGCCGTATTTGAGATAGATTCTTCCGCGATCAGTTTCAAAACCATAAAGAATCGGTGTACCGAATTCTTCGTTCACCACTCTTACAGCCGCGGAATATTCTTCAAACAATGTTTCCGGAAAATTAGCATCCTTCCTTGTCCAGAAGTTTAGTAAAAATTGTTGCTGTGACTTGAGGTTGCCATCTTTCGTAATGTTATCAATGTAATTTGCTTCAGCCAATGTCGCAATTGGTATGAGCGACATCACGTTCATCTGTACTTCTTCGGCTGATAAGTTTGCGACAAAAGTATTTTCTACTTCCACAAGATCCAGATGTGCAAACATTTCCATTTCATTGGCATTGATACGCTGAAAAAAAAGTTTTTTCATCGCAATCAACGTATTTGTCCGATCGCGGACTTCAACCAGCAAATCATAATTTCCCGTTGCAAGGGTTGAAATATTAAAGTCAGCAAGAACAGGTATAACTGTTTCTGTTTTCTTTTTGAAATAGCGACTTAGCGTGGTTACAATCTTTTCAGATTCATGATGAATTACAGAAGTGGTGATGAGAAGATCATTTTCTCCTATCACTTCTTTCGAATTGTATACTTCAAAATAAAAAGCAAAAGTTTGAACTGTGGTCGGATAGAAATTGATGACGTACGGAATAATATCATAACCTGCACGGGAAAAATCATTATCCGTTTGTGTTTCTATATAGCTGTCAACTAATGAAATGTCTGAAATGGAAATTTTATTTTCTACGTCATCAATCAATACGGGATTCGTAATAAGGCAATAACCCGATTCACTGTTCAAATCTTTTACTTCCACATCAATCGTGTAGAAACCTGAAGGAAGGAACATTCTTTTCTGATCAATCAGATTCAACGCAACAATGGAAGTATCCGCAACCGTAGGTGAATTCAATTGATATTTCTGAAATTGAATTATTTCTCCACCATGTTTATAGGTAATCACCACTTGCACGGCACTTTGAAATTGCCCGCCACCTGAAGATTTATACTTGAGTTGATAACCCGGAATCAATAATTGTGTTTCAACAAAAGTGCCCTGACCGGGAATATTAAAAACAACATTGCTTACATGCGCTTCAAGTGATTGCGCGACACTTGCATATTGCAATAATGCAGCAGAGATGAGTACGAACAAAATCTTTTTCATGAGTGTAGATTTTTGATTCTAAGTTAAGCATAAAACAGTTGCAGCATTTATTTTCGCCTGCGATCAATTGTCAAAAGATTGTAAAATTCGACAATGAAAAATGTTTTGATTGAAATGATGTATTTCGCACCCATTGAATACTTTGCCATTATTCTGCGGGCAGAGAAAGTTTTAATTGAACAACATGAGCATTTTATTAAAGCCACTTACCGAAACCGCTGTCATATTTATGGTGCTAACGGATTGTTGAAACTTTCCGTTCCGATTAAACATGGAAAGAGAAATCATGCGGTAATAAAGGAAATTGAAATCAGTTATGACAATGACTGGCAACGAATTCACTGGCAGAGCATCTGTTCTGCTTACCGTAGTTCTCCCTGGTTTGAGTTTTATGAAAATGAATTAGCTCTGTTTTATGAAAAGCGTTTTGAGTTTTTATGGGATTTCAACGAAGCGCTGATGTTTTGGCTGATGGAAAAAATCGGAATCGATAAAAACAAAGTTGATTATACCAAGGGATTTGTATCGATGTACCAATTGGATGATGTACCGATTGTAGGACGGATTAGTGATTTGCGTTCTGCAATTATTCCTCAGCCATCGAAGAGAAAAATAACAGAAGGATTTAGTTCTCCTGAATACACGCAGGTATTTGAACCTCGTTTTGGTTTTATTCCTGATCTCAGCATCATTGATTTGTTATTCGCAGAAGGAAAGAAAACGAGAGAGATTTTAGAGAACTGTTTCAATCACTAATTTGCACATCGAAATGAAACATAAAATTTCTCTTCTGTTTTTTTTCTTTGTTCAAATTGCATTTGTTTTCTCGCAACAATCTTTCAGTCGCGAAACTGTTGAGATCGGAAATATCGGTTTGAGCGTTACCAATGCAGGAACGGTTGGTCGCCCCGATGTTCGCAATGATCCGCAGGGTCCACCCTCGATGGAGTATCCGCTAAACACAGGTATCGAACATTTGTTTGAAGGCGGAATTTGGATTGGTGCGAAAGTGAACGGACAAGTTGCTGTGTCCACTGCGTCCGTTGATGCAGTTGCAGGATATATAAGCGGTGCTTCTGGTTTTGAGTTTGCTGCCGAACAGGGAAACACGATTCAACGCAGATCGAAATTAACGAGCGATGATAATTTTTCATTTGATGCAATTTCTCATGAAGATTATCTGATTGATTTTTCGGATAGCAACACTATCATTCCCGGAACATCCATTCAAATTACTGATCATGATCTTCCGCTTAACGCAGGAGTTCGTCTGGAAACTTACGCCTGGAATTTTTCCTTTGCTGATTTTTTTGTTATCATGAATTACACGATAACAAATTATTCCACCAACAATTGGGATTCAGTTTATCTCGGTTTATGGACTGATCTTGTTGTTCGCAATGTAAATGTTGCCACCGATGTTGGAGCTGCTTTTTTCAATAAAGGCGGTGAAGGAATTCTGGATTCCATGTTTGCGCTTTACAAATTTGATGTGAATGGTGATCCGGGTTATACAGAATCTTACGGAGCCACACAGTTTCTCGGTATTGAATGGCGCAATCAGTTTATTCATCCAAACAACACAACGAATGTTATTGCCGCAGGTTATCCGACACCCGAAGTGAATCACAATTTTTGGGTTTTCAAACAATACGGAGGTGCTGAGTTTGATTCACCGCTTGATGATCTGACAAAATATGATCGCCTCAATCATTCACATCATGATTTTACAAATCCCGGAACGATTATCACATTACAATCACCAAGTAACAGAACACAATTAATTTCTGCCGGTCCGTTGGTTCAGGTTGCACCAGGTGAATCGTTCACGTTTGTGATTGCCATAGTTTGCGCCAAACAATTAAGCGGAACTTCTGATTGTGCTTTGGGTACGACCGGACAAACTGGTCCTGATAAAGATGTCCCATGTGCGCGCGAGGAACTCTCTGATCATCTGGGCTGGGCAAAACGAACTTATCTCGGTGAAGATGTGAATGAAAATGGTTTGCTTGATACTGGAGAAGATTTGGATCTCGATAATATTCTGGATCGTTATATATTACCTGAACCGCCTTCAACACCTGTAGTAAAAATTATGTCCGCTTCTAACTCAGTTGATATTTACTGGGGAAATGCATCTGAGTTTTCGGTTGATCCGATTTCAAAGACGATGGATTTTGAAGGGTACCGGATTTACAGATCAAATGTTGGTGACGATCTCAATCTTGATTTGATCGGTTCTGCAGAACTGATTGCGCAATGGGACAAAGCTGGAAATGCAATTGGTTACAATAATGGATTTTCGGAAATCACTTTACCGCAACCGGTTATTGAAGAGGACGATACCTTTCAATATCATTTTCATAATGAAGGATTATTGAACGGCTGGCAATATTTATTTATTGTATCAGCTTTTGATGAAGGCAATGAAGTTTTGAATCTTGAATCGCTGGAATCATCATTTGTTGAAAATGCTTTTTCCGTTTGGGCGGGAACACCGGCTGATTCTTTCTTTTCAGAGATCGGAGTTTACCCAAATCCTTACAAGCTGAATGCGGCATGGGATGGATCAACAGACCGTACGCGGAAAATTGTTTTTTATAATCTTCCTGCGCGTTGTGATATTGTCATCTATACACTGGGTGGTGATGTGGTTGCAGAATTAAATCATGATGCATCAACTTATATTGGTGATGACATTGAATGGTATGCGAACTATGGAGGTGATGAAGAAAAAAGAATTTTCTCCGGTGGTGAACATGCGTGGGATTTACTTTCTGAAAGTCAGCAAACGATAACCCAGGGAGTTTATTTATTCAGCGTGAAAGATCTGGATTCAGGAATTGTGCACCAGGGAAAATTTGCGGTGCTGAGATAAAATTATTGGATTTGAAATTCGCAGTCAATTAAAAATTCTGAAATGAGAACCATTAGCGTTAGGAATTATCTACTCGTTGCATTGTCAATGTTAAGTTTCACAACACAGTCGCAAAATATTCAATACGCCATGCCTGAAGAAAGTGCGCAGCATGAAGGCACCTGGCTACAATGGCCGCATAATCATACCTATCCTCCATATTATCGTGATGACCTGGAACCAACCTGGTTGGCCATGACCGAAGCACTCATCACGGGTGAGAAAGTCCACATCATTGCGTATGATCAAACTGAATACGATCATATCGTTGATGTTTTGATCGCTGAAGGAATTCCGATGAGTAACATTGACTTCTTCATTCATGAAAATGATGATTGCTGGATCAGAGATAACGGACCCGTTTTCGTGTATGACTCTGCTGAAAGTTTAATTATTCTCGATTGGGGTTTTAATGGATGGGGTATGGAAACACCCTATGAAAAGGATGACTTGATTCCTGAATTGGTGAGCGCTGATATTTCAATTCAAAATGTTGATTTAAGTGCTATGGTTTTAGAAAACGGTGCTGTTGAATTGGACGGCAGCGGTAGTTTTTTGGCTACTAAAAGTTCGATCATCAATCCTGATCGTAATCCCGGACTATCGCAATCAGAAATTGAGAATTATTTGACAACTTATCTCGGAGTCATCAATTTTATCTGGTTGGATGGAGTAATGGGACTTGAGCTTACAGACATGCATATTGACGGCTTTGCCAGATTTTTTGATTCGACAACTATCATTGCAATGGATAGTCTTGATTTGATCTACTGGGAATTGCCTGCAACCGACATCACCACATTGTTCAACGCTCAGAACACGAATGGAAATGCATACGACTTTGTGTTTTTACCGCTTACCCAAAACAATGTTGAAACAACCTGGGGAGAAAACCTTGGATACAAAGGTTCATACATAAATTATTATGTCGGTAACTTATCCGTGTTAGTTCCTACTTACGTTGACCCGAATGATGCGGTAGCTATTTCTCTTTTGGAAAATTTATATCCAACGCGTGATGTGATCGGAATTGACGTGAGAAATCTTTATTTCGGTGGAGGAATGGTTCATTGTGTAACGCAACAGCAACCAGTAGAATTGTCAACATCAAAGACCATGGATGCGGCAATGAATTCAACCATGTTGTTTCAAAACAGTCCGAATCCTTTCAGTAAAAAAAGCACTGTCAGTATTTTTCTTGAAAAAAATTCTAGTTGCCAGTTGGCGATATATAATTCAATGGGACAAAAAATAATGACACTGGTAAACTCCGAGTTACAGTCAGGCAATTATCAATTCTCATTGGATGCCGATGAATTGGGACCGGGCATCTTTTTCTATACACTCACCGTTGATGACAAAACCGTGATATGCAAAAAAATGGTTGTTATTAAATAAGATGCTTCGTTATTTGCGGAGGTGATCAATGAAAATCTGAGGCCTTGAGATAAGAATTATTGTTCGTACTAACTTTACATAAAACTTATTGAGATGAAACAAGACGTGATTGTAATTGATCCGGATATTCAGAGTGGTACTCCGGTGTTTCGAGGTACACGTGTACCCGTTCATACGTTGTTCGATTGGTTGGAAACAGAAAGTGTTGAAGATTTTTTAATAAATTTCCCTACAGTTTCGCGTGAACAAGTTGTTGAAGTATTACATCTTGCCGAAAAGTTTACAACAAACGAAAAACTTTTGAATGAAGATATTGTTGGATGAAAATATCCTTCAACTTTTAAGGGAGGAATTCAGCGGGAGCATGGAGGAGAACGATTGATGAAATGCATTGGAAGGGAATAAAAAATGGAGAGCTGCTTTCATTGTTAGAAAAAATCAATTTGTTGCACTGATCAGTCTTGATAAAAATCTTCCCTTTCAACAAAACTTTTTGAACCGCAAAGTTGTGGTGATTATTCTGAACGCCATCAGCAATAAGATAACCGTCTTGAAAAAATTCATTCCAAAAGTCGAGCAACTCATGGAGAGCAATCCAAATTATGGATGTCATCTTCTTGATGCTTAACTTATTCAATCACCACTATCTCTAATACCATGGATTCCTTCCCGTTCAACTGAATCAAATAAATTCCCTTCGCAAATTTTGTAGTGTTGATCGTCACAGATTTTTTGCCAGAGATTTGTTCTTTGAAGATCTGTTTTCCATACGAGTCGAAAATTGAAATAGTTTCAAAATCAGTTTTCAGACTGATTGTGATTTGATCATCAGCCGGATTCGGATAAATAGAAAATAAATACCCTTCTTCAATTTCATTCAGACCCACTCCATTCGCGCATCCGCCCCATTCATCAAATCTTGTTTGCAATGTGTCAATTGGTTCAACACCTGCGGGAACACTGCCGATTTCAATGTCGAGATAAAATGTGCCGGTTGTGTCTGATGGTCGTGCAACTTTGATAAAAGATGAAAGTGAACTAGTTCCGTCAGCAATACATCTGGTATCTGCACCAATTACATTGGCGCCTTGCATGGCAGCCATTAATTTACAAGCAAGTGTTCCGTTGGTATTCAAAAAATTTGCTTCCATCGAATCAAGAATTTCCGGACCGAGTAAAATATTTCCTTGTATCGTGTAGTTCGCACCAACAATGTGATTGGCATATGCAGTACATCCGTTTCCGGTCCATCCGGATTTTCTCACTCCTGAAAGTCCATCGCCTAAATCAATCACCCCGTATTGCCGGATTGACGGATTATTCTGCATATCATTATCAACGAGAGAATCAATTATATCCCACGGTGGAATTCCTTGATCCATCAGCGAGCTTGCATAATTCTGATTCGCAAGGATTCAATATGCCTGCGTATGTATCACTCCATAACCCGGATGTATATCACTGATGATATAGCTATTCGCGATACACGAAGCACCTGCACTTCCGACTTCGCCTGTGAATGGATCAACGGCTACAATCGAAAAAGTATGTTGCGCGTAATTTATTGTTGCAAAAACAAATAACATGGATGACAGCAGCGTTAACTTTTTCATAATTGAATTCTGTTTTGTGATTCTTACATTTGGTGAAAATAAATTCTCATGAGGCAAGTTACACTTTTTACATTTTGTTTTTTCATTTCGATGAACATTTTCGCTCAGTTTCCTTTGGTGGACATACACGACATACAATACAAAACTGATCAGCAACTTCAACTCGGTAATGATACATCAAACTATGATTTGGATACAGTTGAGCTCGAAGGAGTGGTGACTTTCGATCCTTGTAACTACGGTTTAAGTTCCGGACCAAACCGTGTTGGAACATTTCTTCAAAACACATCCGGTGGTGCGTGGAGCGGCATCCACGTTTTGATTGATCCGGCTGCAATAGGATTGACTTCTGCTGACCTCGCAAATCTTGATGCCGATGTTCAATTCATTGATAATTTTCAGGTAGGAAATGTGGTTCATGCTACTGGTATTGTAAATACTTTCAGTGGATATACGCAAATTGTTTTGCTTCCAATCGCATCAAGTGTGATCAATATTTCTACATTACCCGCTCCCGTTATCATGACCGTTGATTCTTTTATGAAAAGTGATGGGGGAGGAGGACAGATCAAACAAATGTATCCCGGTGAAAAATATGAAGGTGCGCTTTGCGAATTTCAAAACGTAACGATTGTGGATGTAGTTGATAACGGTAACGGTCGTTATTTCTGGAGTGTGCAGGATGCGGCAGGAAATAAAATTCAAATCCGTGATATGAGCGGTTGGATGCGCAATGATAATTATGATAGCTATTGCACGCAGCCAACCAACACACCGTGGTTTTTTCCACTACCGCAGGAAGGCGCTTTTCTTTCCTATATCCGCGGACCGATCATCGAATATCAGGGACAATATTATGTGGCACCGCGAGACACAAATGATATTGGCCCGACAACGGCAATCAAACCACTCGTTTCAAATGTTTATCGCGATCCGGTTGTTGCCAGTTCAACTCAATCGGTTATCATTCACGCTACAATAAATGATAACGACAGCACAGATATAATTGCTTCTTCTGAATTGTATTTTTCGATCGGACTTGGAAATACTTCTTTCTCACAGGTTTCGATGACCAATCCGAATGGCGCGCAGTGGCAGGGTATCATTCCTGCAACAGGAACAGATTCTGTTTACGTGAATTATTGGATCAAAGCAACAGATGATGAAGGCAACTATACAAACGATCCTGATTCATTGGCAACGGGTTCATTTTATTTGGTGCTTGATGATGGCATTGATGAAATTTCAGATATTCAGAAAACGCCTTTTTCAGGCGGAGCCTCCATCTGGGCAAATGATTCACTCGATGTGATGGATGTTACCGCTATCGTAACCGCCACTAACAGCGCTTATGATTATGGAACCGTAACTATTCAGGATGACACCATTCCTTGGTCAGGAATTTTTCTTTTTGATGATAATCTCGATACACTTAACCGCGGTGATGAAATTCATATTACGTCAGCGCGGGTGGTTGAATATTTTGCGGTTACGCATTTATATGATGTGGAGTATTCCGTTGTTTCAGAAAATAATCCTGTGCCGAACGCAATCCTTGGAGAAGATGCAGATGCCCTTGCTGATGGAATGGCGGACACAGAATCATTTGAAGCCATGCTGCTCGGATTTCTACCTGCTTATGTGGTGGATACCAATGCTGATTCAGGTGCGGGTTCTGATTTCGGGGAATGGGTGATGAATGAACTGCCCGGTCAATCCGATGGTTTGCGTGTGGATGATTTTTCTTATGACATTGATTTCGGATTCAACAGTGATTCAATTTCTGCGGGACAGCAATTATCTTATTTGTACGGACTGATGTATTACAGTTTCGGAAACTGGAAATTGCAACCGCGCAATTTATCTGACATTGACGGGTTCACAACCAATTATCCTAAAGACATTACTTCATTTGGCTTCACCAGTCCGCCAGTATTCGGAACGATAGATCAAAACAATCTTACGATTTCTGTTTTGGTTTTTGATACCACAGATATTACATCGCTCGCTCCTGTCATTCAGCACACAGGAGTTTCGGTTTCTCCCGCAAATGGAGTGGCGCAGGATTTTACTAATTCTGTTCAGTACACCGTTACCGCTCCGGTTGATGGCTCAACAAAAACTTATACGGTCAGTATTAGCACAATTCCTCTTGGCATTGGCGAAATATATGCGGAGATGATTTCTGTTTATCCGAATCCGGCTGATGATGAGTTTGAGGTTCGAGGTTTGACGTTTGAAGTTGGGAAAACTACTTTGACAATATATAATGCACTTGGTCAGGAAATGTTTTCTTCTGTAGCGACTTTTACAAACCTCAAACTTCAAACTTCAAACTGGCAACCGGGAATTTACTTTCTGAAAATTTCCGATGGAGTGAACGATGTAGTGAAGAAGTTGAGTGTGGTGAGATAAACTGATAACAAAATCAGTTTCTCTTCATGCGGATTGTTGTTGTTCCCAGCCAAGTTTGGGTATTGACTACATCAAAATATGGATTAGTCTCAAACATCTGTCGCACAATTGGTACATGATCATTACCGATGATAAGAAAGATTGCCTTTTCAGAATAATCCAACTGCGCAATCATTTTTGTGTAGATCAGAATGTTCCTTCGATACCAATCAATAGTTAATTCTGCACCTAAAAAATAGGTTGAGTCAATTTGGTTGGCTTGCGTATAGGCATTGGTGTTACCAATTTGCGGATATACATTGATGTAGTGCGCGTGCGAAGTGTTTTGAACCTCTTCAGAATTCAACCAGCGCAAATAATTAAGAAGATCAGAATTGTTTCTTAGCGAATCCAGGTTGTAGTTATTCGTAATTGGCTCGGTCATACCTTTTCCGTTGTATCCTTCCAACTGCGAATATTGATTATGATCTTTAGCATACTCTTCCAGTAATTGATAATACAAGCTATAACTGCCGGGCTGGTCGCACTGATAAAGATGATCCTGATTCAATCTCATGGCAGCTTTACCCGCAACTTGCCAAATTTCGTTTCTTGCTCTGCTTAAGTTACCATTTTTGTACTCTTGAAAAAGGCTGTCAATATTGTTTTCATATTCCCATTCAGGCATTCTTTCAATAAAAATTTTATCTGGATTGAGATTAACAATGATGTCTGACAACTTTTGAAGACTCTTTTGATTCTTTTCACTTCTCACATCATATTCTGCTGTATCAGACTGCAAAAAGTGAAAAGTTCCAAACAAATAAACCTTGATCTTCGTTTCGGGAGTCTGAGAAAATGACTGGTCAATAAGAAGAATTGAAATCAGAGTAAAAAAAATTCTTGCTTTCATTTATCGTGAATTTGAAATACGTCAAGTCTGGAATTATATTTTATGATTGCTGTAATTTTCAATTCCAACGCCTGTCTTTTTCGGATGTGTCGATAACGTTTAATAACTCACACCAATTTCTCCAAAGCACTTAGAATATTCCTCTCAATCCTTTTCATAACATCCGTTGAATCGCCTTTCACGAATTTGTTGCCTGTGATTTTTTCGAAGAGTTCAATATAGCGGTCGCTTACGGAGGTGATAAATTCATCCGTGAGTTCCGGAACGGTTTGCCCTTTATCACCCATGAAATTATTAGCGATGAGCCACTCGCGCACAAATTCTTTGGAGAGTTGCTTTTGCGCTTCGCCTTTTTGCTGGCGCGCTTCATAACCTTCTGCATAAAAATATCTGGATGAATCAGGCGTATGAATTTCATCCATCAGATAAATAATGTTGCCTGATTTCCCGAATTCATATTTGGTATCCACGAGAATCAATCCTTGTTGAGCAGCCATCTCGGTCCCGCGCTGAAATAACCGGAGCGTGTATTCCTCCAGTTTGTGGTAATCATTTTCATTCACCAAGCCTTGTGCAATAATTTCTTCGCGCGAAATATCGAGATCATGCCCTTCGGTTGCTTTTGTTGACGGGGTTATAATCGGTTCGGGAAGTCGATCATTTTCTTTCAAACCATCAGGCATCGCAACACCGCAAATAGATCGTTTGCCGCTTTTATATTCTCTCCATGCATGACCTGCCAGATAACCGCGGATGACCATCTCCACCATAAACGGTTCGCACTTTACTCCGATTGTTACATTCGGATCAGGAACCGCGAGCACCCAATTCGGAACAATGTCTTTGGTGGCTTCAAGAAATTTTGCAGCAATCTGATTGAGCACTTGTCCTTTGAAAGGAATCGGGCGAGGCAGTACCACATCAAATGCGGAAATGCGGTCTGTCACGACCATCACGAGATATTTATCCGCAACGGAATATACATCGCGCACCTTGCCTTTGTAAAAAGCAGTTTGGTTCGGAAGATTAAAATGTGTTTCCTGAATTGCTATTGTAGTCGTTAAAGTTTCCATATGTGCAGATTGTTTGATTGTTATGTTGTTTGATTGCTGGTGTTGCTTTTTTAACAATGAAACAATTCAGCAATCGAACAATTGTCCGATTGAATTCCTTGCCTCACTCATTTTGCGTCAATCATTATTCACTGTACCTTTTTTTCCGCATCATATCGTTTGATAATTTCCTTCACGAGCTTATGGCGGATCACATCGCGATAATCAAGATAAATAGTGCCGATGCCGGTTACATCTTTCAGCAGATCAATAGCATTGAACAATCCTGATTCCTGGTGATGAGGTAAATCAATTTGTGTCATATCACCTGTGATAACTGCTTTAGCATGAGGGCCAATCCGCGTGAGAAACATTTTCAATTGTTTGCTCGTGCAGTTCTGCGCTTCATCCAAAATGATGTAGGCATTGTCCAGTGTGCGTCCGCGCATAAATGCAAGCGGAGCAATTTCGATGACGCGGTTCTGCATAAAATAATTCAGCTTGTCAGGAGGAATCATATCATCAAGCGCATCATATAATGGTCGCAGATACGGATCCACTTTCTCTTTTAAATCCCCTGGAAGAAAACCGAGTGATTCACCTGCTTCAACAGCAGGGCGGGTAAGAATTATTTTTTTGATCTGTTTCGCTTTTAATGCGCGAACCGCTAATGCAACAGCCGTATAAGTTTTTCCTGTTCCTGCGGGACCAACGGCAAACACAATATCATTTTCATCGCAGAGTTCAACCATTTTTTTCTGACCTTCAGAGCGGGCACGAACAATTTTTCCGTTGGTTCCATAAACAAGAATATCCTCGTGTTGAATTTCCTTTTCAATACCTGTGGTCGGATCAAGTTCCATCAGCAGGTTGACAATATTTCCTTCTGTCAGCTCACCATATTTTTCGATGAAGCGAAGCATCAGCATAATTTTATCGCGCAGCATTTCCACATCGTCCTCGTTGCCGGTGATTTTGATCTGATGACCGCGCGAAAGGATTTTTAACCTCGGATATGCTTTTTTAAGAAGCGAGAGTTTAGAATTGTTGACACCTAATAGTTCAACCGGGTCAATGGTGTTGAGATCAATCGTTAGTTCGTTCAATTCGTGATTTAATTTTGATCAAAAATATATTCTTGTTGAGGAAGAAAGTTGATCCGCGAATAGCATAACGGCATCATAATAAATTAGTCAACAGTCTTTCAACATGATTAAAACCGATTAAGAATGTCCATCATCACACTCACCACCGACTTTGGAAACAAAAATTATTATGTGGGAGCGATGAAAGGATTGATCATGAAAAACGCTCCTGATGCCATGATCATTGATATTTCACATGATATTCAGCCATTCAATATTACCGAGGCGGCATGGGTAGTTGAAAATTCTTTCCGAAATTTTCCTGAATCAACTGTTCATCTCGTTTGTGTTAATCTGCAGGACAACAAAAAAAATCGAAAACTTTTGGTTCGATATGAAAATTATTTTTTCATTGGCAGCGATAACGGTTTTTTTTCACTACTCATGAAAAACCCTGCACAGGAAATTATTGCGATGCATGACATTCCCCAAAACGATACAGCAAAGTCACCTATCCGTGATTATTTTTCAATCATGGCGTCAAGAATTTTAAGTGGCGAACAAATTTCTTCATTGGGTGTAGCGACTTCGCAGTTTGAAATAAGAACCACTCTGCAACCACTTGTTTCTGATTCAGGACTTCGTGGCACGGTGATCCATGTGGATCATTTTTGTAATGTGATTGTGAACATTCACAAAGATTTGTTTGAGGAAGCAAGACGCAACCGTAAATTCTCAGTGCATTTTAACCGAACTGATCAAATTAATCAGATCAGCAAAAATTATTTTGACGTACAGGAAGGTGAGCGCATCTGTCTGTTTAATTCATCGGGCTTCTTGAAAATTGCCATTAACAAAGGCAAGGCTTCGAAACTATTGGGTTTGAAAAACGGTGATGCCGTAATGATAGATTTTGAAAACAATTGATGCCAAACGATAAATAGAAAAGAAACATCATCCGATGATAACCAGAATTGTAAAACTCACTTTTAAAGAAAGCATGGTGGAAGATTTCAGAAAATTTTTTGCTGAAATAAAACCACAGATCAAAGCATTTGAAGGCTGCGAAAAAGTAGAACTGCTTCGTGATATTTATCGGCCTGAAGTTTTTTTTACACTTTCAGTCTGGCATTCAACCATCGATTTAGAGAATTACCGCACTTCAGATTTCTTCAACGATACATGGAGCAAGACATCCAACATGTTTGCTGATCGTGCTAAGGCTTGGTCGCTGGTGGAAGAAAAAGAATAATAAAAAAACTCCGACTTAGCCGGAGTTTTTTGTGTCCCTGGCAGGGCTCGAACCTGCGACCCTCCCGATTATGATCGGGATGCTCTACCGTCCCGATTCCTGATTAATTGTTCAGTAAACTTTTTGCTTTTCATCTTCTTAATTTGGATTTCTCTTTTCTTAGCCGCTTGAAGAGTTTCAAAAGTTTCATAATAGACTACTTTCCATGGTATACCAAGTGAAGTAAATTTTTGTCTTCCAGAATTATGTTGAATTATTCTTTTATCAAGGTCGGAAGTTGCGCCAACATAGAATTTGTTCAGTTTCTCTGATAATAAAATATAAGTAGCGCAGGTCATAAAATTTGTTTTTCTTAAAATCAATTAAATATAAAATGTTTCATTGATTTAGATTTGCCACCGAAATTATCCGAGTCTCCGTAGCTCAGCTGGTAGAGCATCCCGACTTTGGTCGGGAGGGTCGAAGGTTCGATTCCTTCCTGAAACAAATTGTCTCTGTAGCTCAGCTGGTAGAGCAAATGACTCTTAATCATTGGGTCGCAGGTTCGAGCCCTGCCAGGGACACAAAAAAAGCCACGAAATTTTTCGTGGCTTTTTTTGTAGCAATGATTTTATTTATTGAATTCCCAATTTCTTTTTCACCAGCGGCATAATATTATCTCCATCTTCCGCGTATACAATCGCGCCTGCTTGTGTATCAAAAATGTAGCGGAAACTGTTTTCCTTTGCTACATCATTAATTGCAGTGTTGGCTTTCTCCAAAAGTGGAGCAAGTAATTCCTGTTCTTTAGCAGCTAAATCCTGTTGTGCATCCATTTCATATTGCTGAATCTTCGCCTGCAGATTGACAATGTCCTGTTGCTTGGCTTTTTTCATCGCTTCTGTCAACATGTCCTTCATCTTGTCATATTCCTCCAAGGCACTTTGATAATCTTCCAGCATCACCTTATAATCTGCATCGAGTTGCACTCCATAATTTTTCAATTGTAATTCTGCTTCAACATACCCGGGCATCATGCTGATCAGTTCAATCGAATCTATGTATCCGATTTTGTATGATTCATTTTGAAGATAGGTGGATGAGCCGAGAAGAAATGCGCCAATGATGCTGAGGGTAATAATAATATTTCGTTTCATTTGAAGAAATTTGGTTTTTCGTTTTTCAATTTTCAATCCAATTTATTTTTTCAGGACGGGCGCCAAAGTTAAGCATATTGATTCTTCGACTGACGCACTTGCATACAACCGAAATAAAATCCCCTCAGTCTTAAGTATTGTTAACAGATGCATAAAGCGAAGAATATACCAATCACATTGATTTGCTGAAAAAATCCTAATCACCGCGGCTTAAACTTATTTAACTTAGTCCTGTCAATGAAAAGATTTTATTAAAGCATGTTTTTCGTTCAAACAAAATTCAATTTCATGAACAAGTTGTTTTTAATGCTTCTGATTTTTACCGGCATCTTTGCATCTTCCTGCAAAAAAGAAATTGTACAGAATCATATTTATGATAATGTGATTTATCTGCTCGATGACGTTCCGATCTATTCATCTGCACTGGAAAAAACGAAGAAGAAAACCAACGAGCAATTTCTCACTATTCTTTATGCTGATCTTTTTAACCAGGCCATATCTTCCAATCAATTGGCTGAAATGGCGTTGCTTATTTCTGCTGTGGGTGACAAACTGATGATTCGCGAACTCATCATCAGTTCATTCATGAATGCCGGAAGCGTGTCGCTTCCAACGGATAGCGATATGAGAAACAATGTTGACGATTTTGTTACCGACACATATATCAAATTCTTTGTTCGCTTGCCTAACGAGTATGAAAGATATTATCTGACGAATCTGATTGATGAAGATCTTGATTTATCGCCTGAATTGATTTATACATCCTTTGCATTATCCACTGAATACTTATACTACTGATTTATTCAAAACCTGAGATATGAAAATCAATCGCAGAAAATTTATTCGCAATGTAGGTCTGACCGCAGCGGGTTCTATTCTCGCTCCGTTTATTCTTCCGTCAGGCAGATTGTTCGCAGCAACCGGAACACGACTGGTTAATCATGTTGTTTTTGTTTTGTTTGCAGGCGGCATCCGCAATCAGGAATCTGTTGATCAGCAATATCTCGCGAATCAGGGTTTACCCACTCAAGGAAACATCATGAACAATATGCTCAGCGGTGCAGCGCCCACACAGAATATCGTTTACGCTCCATGGACACCTGTTCTTTCGCAGCCGCTTCAAACAAAAGGATCATTGTTTAAAGAGTTAAGATATGTGGATGGACCAACCGGACACTACAATGGTCACACCGTTGCTATTACCGGAAATTATACAACTACCGGTTTGAATTTGTATGCGAATCCTGAGTTCCCTACCATTTTTGAATATTACAGAAAGCATACAGATCCTGCGAAGAGTGCAATCAATTCATGGTGGTTGAGTGAATCACTCGGTCCTTATCCGGCATTGAATTATTCATCGCATCCTGATTATGGCCCAATGTATGGCGCCAATCACTTAAACGCCTCCACCGTATTTTATAATATCGGCTACAGTTATTTATCGCAAGCATCGGCTTATCAGTTGGATGATGTGAACCGCATTTCTAATATCCGGTCGTTTCTCAACAATAATTTCCCGATTCAGAACGCAGGAGTTGGAGGAATTACGAACGAAGACAATGAACGCGAACAGATCAAACAATTTTTGAAGGATATAATTGATGGAAACATTTCGGTGGAATACGCAACTCCGGGAGGAAATCCGAATTTGCTGACCGGTGATTTAGTCAATGTATCTGCAGCATGGCAGGTAATGAAAACTTTCCATCCGGAATTGCTCGTGCTCAACACTACTAATCTTGACGTATGCCACTCGAGTTTCTCCGGTTATATTGATAATCTTCATCACGCTGATTATGGTATCGGTTGGTTATGGGATAAAATTCAAAACGACCCTGTTCTGCAGGATGATACAATCATGATTTGTGTTCCTGAACACGGACGCAACGAGGATTACAATGCAATCACAGATCAGTTTGGTTTGCGTGCTTATGATCACACGAGCGATGATAATTCGCGCAGGTTATTTTCTCTTATAGTGGGTCCGTCAAATATTGTGAAACAAAATCAGGTGTTCGGAACACAATCAAATCCGGTTGGTGAGAGTACCGACATTGTTCCGACCATTGCACACATTCTTGGATTCAATGATTTGATTCCCGCGGGAATGCTTCCGGGCAATGTACTTACGCAGGCATTCATGTAACAATCAAACAAACGAACAATGAAGCAATTGTTGAATTTTAAAAAAATAGTTTTTTGTTTTTCACTCGTTTTGTTTTTTGCCTTGACAAATTCGTCATGTCAAAAAGATCCCAAGATTGTTGATGTACATGAAAACTTATTGATTGACAGCGTGGTTGCTCCACCCTATGATGGAGTTTCACAAGTTATCGTGAACAATTATGTTAATCGACTTTTTATTGATCTTCTCGGTCGTGAGCCGGATCAAACAGAATTAAGCGATGCTGTTTATGTGCTCTACCTCGGTGATCTTGTTGAATATGCTCGTGGATTGGTGGTGGATGATCTCATGAGCTTGGCGGAATATTTTGAACGCTATCATGATATAACTTCGGCAAATTTCTTAGCCGGTGTAACCGATCAGGACATTCAGGATCAGATTGATTTGGTTGATTATGTCATCTATCTCGATTCACTCAATGGAAATTTTATCGAAATGCAATTGCTTGAAATCGAATTGGATAAATTGTACACGCTGCAAAATGCACCTCAAAATCTGATGGATGGTATTATCACCATCAATGAGTTCTACGGAATTTATGTGAACAATTTGGTTTATGATAATATTAATATGGGTACCGAAAACTTTGTAAAATCATGTTTTGAAAATATGCTGAAACGTTCTCCGACCGATGGTGAACTGACCAGTGGCGTATCCATGGTGGATGGTGCGGCCTCCATTCTTTTTCTTGAAAACGGAACAAGCAAAGGAGATTTTATTGAGATCATAACAAACAATGATGAGTTCTATCAGGGATTAGTGATTGAATATTTTTCAACACTCATGTTGCGCGATCCGAGTTCTGCAGAAATTGCTGAACATGCAGAAGACCTGAAAAACACAGGTGATTATAAAGGGCTCCAGAAGGAAATTGTTACCTCTGACGAATACGCAGGATTTTAAAAACAATCAAACAATGAAGCAACCGGCAATTAAAATATCGTTCGCTTTTTTCTTGTTTTTACTTGCAATTTCATCATGCAAGGAAGTTGTGATTGATGATATTTATCCGGATGATCTGTTCAGTCCTTACGACACCATTGACTATACCGGCAATGCAGTTACTCCGGTTATCATTGACTCGGCTTCGTTTCTTGGATTGCACACGTTTATCATGCAATCAAAATGTGCGCAGCCTGCTTGTCATGATGGTTCGTTCGCTCCTGATTATCGAACATTGAACAGTTCTTATAATACGCTGGTTTATGCCCAGGCATTTAAAGATTATCTGAATCCGCAGACCAATGAAAATTTTCAGTTCCGCGTTGTTCCCGGTGATACAATGAATTCTTTTCTATGGGAACGGTTGACTACCAAAGATCAGGTTCTTGGTTGGATGCCGTTGTATGATACGCTTTATCCGAAAGAAGTCAATCTTATCCGAGATTGGATTCTGGATGGTGCCAAAGATTTTTACGGCAACTCACCACTCTACCCCGATAATGAACCGGTCTCTTTTGGATTCATCGCCTATCTGCCTGATTTCGGAAATCTGCGCGTGGATACTATTCATTACAACAATTATGTTTTTTACCCGATGGTGTTGCCGGACAATGTAAACGTCACCATCTATTTTGGAATTTATGATTTGGATATTGACGGAAACTATGTGGCACCGCTCGGATTCTCCGTCAATGAAGTTCAGTTTTCTGTTAATGAACCGGAAGATCACAGCAATGCAACAACTGAGTCATTGACTGTAATTCCCTTTCCGTATATGGGACCGTTTCCATTTACTCCAAATGGAAACACCGCTCCTTATTTTCATTCAGTCACAATCAATACCGCGCAATATGACGTTGGTGATATTGTTTACATGCGCCTTGTGTTGAACGATAACGATCATGTTGACAATACGGAAATTCCATCTGCCGGATCGCAGACATATCTCTATCCTTACTGGTCATTTATTATTCAATAATCATGAAAAAATTCTCAGTTCGATTGATGATCACTTTGGTTTTTGCTGTTGTAATTTATTCCTGCAAGAAAGATCCTGATCCTATTATCAATCCTCCAATAAGCGATATTCCTGAAATTGTATTGAGCTCGGTTGCTCCAACAACTGTTGAACAATTCACGGATGATATTATTTTTTCTATTCACTATCTGGACGGAAACGGAGATCTCGGTTTTGAAGAAGCAGATTCATTGTCACTTTTTATCATTGATAACCGTGTGCCGCTCACCAATAAATTTCACATTCCTCCGCTTTCTCCCATCGGTTCTGACATAACCATTGAAGGCGATCTGAATGTTGTTCTCGAAAATGTGATTGTACTTGACACCGCAAATGCAACAGAAACAACCACTTTCACGATCAAACTGAAAGACCGCGCAGGCAACTGGAGTAATGAGGTCATTTCTCAGTCTATTACGATTACGCAATAAGATTTTCATCTTACACTATTTTCGTTTTCACGAGACCTGATCTACCGTGAAAAAAAAATTCTCTTTCTTCCTGACGATTGGACACTGCCCACTGCCCACTCTCTTTTTGTCGTTCATTGTTCATTGCTCACTAAACTCTGTTGCCCAAACCCAACTGGTTATTCAAGGAGGATTAAATGATGGTGCTGATCGAATAGAATTTTCACCCAACGGAAAATATCTTGCCAGCGGAAGTGAACACACTGGTGAAATCCAAATCTGGGAAATTGAAAGCAACCGGATGCTTACTGTCCTTTCCGGTCATACTGATGATATTACTGATCTCCATTATTTTGATAAAGGGAAAAAAATGGTCAGCTCCGCAGGGGATGATTTCGTAAGAATCTGGGATGTAGAAACAGAGAAAACAATTCAATCTATTGAAGTGGATGCGGAATTTATCGCGGTTACACCTGATGATAAAACAATCATCACTGCCGGCTGGGGACTTGGATTTTATTCTGTTGCAACAGGCAGCAGAACTTCCTTTATTGAGTTTGCGGAGAGCGGATTAATCGGCTTGAGTTGTAGCGAGGATGGAAAGTATGCCGCGGTCATTACGATTGAAAATATCATCATCGTTGATCTCAAAACAAAATCAAAAATTAAAACCATTGCGAACGTAACAGATATTCAATTTGATGAAATTGAATTTTCTCCTGATGGAAAATATCTCGCTGCTTCAGTGTATGATTCGCTGCTGTTTTTTCAAACTGCTGATTGGGGCAAGCATCATGTTCTCCGCGTTTCGGATGAATTCATCGAAACTTTTGAATTTTCTCCTGATAATGATCTGATCGCCATCGGTGACGGTGATAATATTTTATTTCTGGTTGATGTTGAATCAGGAGAAATCACAAACAAGATGGAGGGATATTCCGGCCGCGATCCCAACGACATTGCTTTTTCTCCTGATGGAAAAATGGTTGCCCGATGTACCGACCTCAGCGAAATAGATGTTTACCAGGTTTCCAATGCGCAGAAAATTGTCACTTTCAAGGGCTACACCTCAGAAGTTTTGGATATGGCCGCTTCAGCGGACGGTCGCTTCATTGCAGTCTATGATTACAATTCATCTGACATCCACATCTACGATCTCGCCACCGGAAAAATTAAAAACCTGATTGGTGAATATCGTTTTGTCAGCAATCTTCAATTTAATGCGCAGGGAAATATTCTTTACATCACTGATGATGATCTTCACGTTTCAACGTGGGATGTCGTCAGCGGCATGATGATCAATCAGGTTGCTAAAAATATAATAGAAGAATCCATTGAAAATTTTGTCCTCGATGAATTGCACAACATCATCTACGTGATTGATGACGAAGGAATACAATATCAACTCGATGCCACCACGCTCGAATTATTGAACACCACAAAAATTCCTTTTGAAGAAGCCGAAGTTTCTGCTATCAACATTCGCGCTGACGGACAACAGGCAGTTACTTCTGAACCCTGGAGCGGAAAAGTAACGGTGATCGAACCACGCCTTTTCAAAAAACTCAAAGAACTTTCAGCACCAACAACCATTCAGCAGTTTAATAAAAACGAATATCGTGGTTATCATCTAATGCCTCATATCATGTGGCGCGATGACACCTACATCAATTTCCGTCAGGATGGAATGTATGATTACATGCGCGATATTGTTTACAATCCTGCCTGTGATCGCTGCGCTGCTACCGGTGCCATTGCCACGGTAGAATGGGATATTGCCACTGGAAAAGTTTTACATGTTTATCCTGAAGCGCAGATTACTCCTTCCGTGCTTGCATATAATCCTGACGGAACAATGCTTGCCGTTTCCGGTGATCGTGCTTTATTCTTTGATGGTGACGATACTTCCAGATACAAATACCCCATCAGCGTTTGGAATACGCAAACAGGAAAATTAATTTTTCGCCTGTTCGGGCATACCGGTGCAGTAACACATTTGCAATTCACCAACGACAATCGTTTTATTATCAGTTCATCTTATGATGGCAGCATCCGCTATTGGGATGTCGCAGAACAAAAAGAAGTGGCCGCGATTATTCCGATGGGCACAGAAGATTTGATCATGTTCAACCGCGATGGATATTATTTCGCTACGCGCAATGCAACAAACGGTGTTGCATTCCGCGAAGATGACCATGTCTATCCTTTCCAGTCTTTCGATCTCAAATTCAATAGACCTGATTTAATTCTCGAACAATTTGGCTACGCCAATGAGCGGTTGATCAAAGCATTCCGCGATGCCTATTACAAACGCCTCGCGAAAATGAATCTCACTGAAGCAAGTCTTTCTTCCGGTTTGCATCTTCCGAAAATTGCCCTCAATGCTGATTTGCAATCTCCCGCCACAGAAAATTCAATGATCAATATTTCCGTTCAGGCATCCGACAGCCTTTACAAACTCGACCGCATTTACGTTTGGGTCAACGGTGTGCCCGAAAAAGAAGAAGGATTTTCCGTTCGCGAAAAATCCATTCAATCCTTTTTGCTTGATCACCAAATCGAATTGAATTTCGGAAACAACCTCATCAAAGTCTCTTGCCTCAACGACAAAGGAGTGGAGAGTCTTCATCGCTCCATTTCAGTAAATTATGCAGCGCCTGCGCCCTTGCCCGATTGTTATATTGTGGCTATCGGTGTCGCGGATTACAACGAAGATGATTACGATCTTTCTTTCTCCGCCAAAGATGCGCTCGACCTTTCTGAATTTTTCGAAAGCAAATGGCGCACTGATTTGTATGAGAATATTCATACCCTTGTTCTCACCGACAAACAAGTCACCCGCGAAAGTATTTTGGCTACTCACGAATTTCTTTTGCAAGCCGGTGTCAATGACCGCACAGTTGTTTTTGTTTCCGGTCACGGACTGTTGAACGAGTCGCTCGATTTTTTCTACGCAACTGCCGATGTCAGTTTCGCCAATCCTGTTGACCGCGGTTTGAAATACGAAGAACTCGAAAACCTTTTGCAAAACATTCCTTGCCGCCAGCGCTTGTTGCTCATTGATGCCTGCCATTCCGGTGAGGTGGACAAAGAATCTGTTGTCTGGAATGTCGAACCACCGCAGGATGGAATCAACGAACAGCAGTTTGTATCCAAAGGCGATAAAATGTTTTTTGGCGTGGAGAACAGTCTAGATATCATGCAGCGCATGTTCAGCGATCTGCGCAAAGGCTCCGGCATAACCGTTATTGCCGCTTCCGCAGGTTCCGAATTTTCCTATGAACTGGGCGACATCAGCAACGGAGTGTTCACCTATTCACTCATCAATGCCCTTGGTGACGAACTCGATTTCGACACCGATGATGATGGCGAAGATGGCATCTCCGTGCAGGAACTCTCCCGTGCCGTTGCCCGCTCTGTACAACTCCTCACCCAGGGAAAACAATCACCCGCCTCGCGCCAGATGAACGTGGATAATAATTTTTTGATCTGGTAAAAACCGAAACAGAGTTTTTATTTGGGCGGCTAACTACACAAGGCTCTGCCCCGCTTGGAGTTTACCCTGAGTTTTTACGAAGGGTTACAATCTTTGCCCTTTTCCGTCATGGCGAGTCCCGATTTTTTCCGCGGAACGTGGTCATCCCCAACTTCTCACTCCGGTTTTTTAAAGGGCAAAGGATTTCCACTTCAATCGGTGTCGCGAATTCAGGCTTTGATTATTTCTTGTCATGATGACGAAGGAAGCATCTTGAATTATCTCACCACCATTTATCCTACTCATTACCTGAGGAGGACAAACTTCCCCGCCACTTCATAACAATCCGGCAACTCCATTTTGTAGTAGTACATACCTGCTGCAAGGTTTTTCAATCCAAGATCATTTTGATAATTCTCTGTTTTATAAACGCGTTGACCGTTTATATTGATTACCTCCAAAGCAGAGTTCGGTTGCAGATCATTCACAAAGAAAAATTCATCCCCTGCTGAAACAATGTAAAGGCTTTGGATAGCAGGTGCTTTGTCAAGAACAAAAATCGTTACCGTATCTGTGGATGTTTTATTGCAACTTGAAAACTGCAATGTATCCGTTACAGTCAAAGTATAAGTTGTTGTAATCGTTGGACTTGCAAATGGATTTGAACTCTTTGCGTTGCTCAAACTCTCGGCTGGCTGCCAATCATAAACGCAACCGGCACAACTAAATCCGTTCAACATCCCACTTTCTCCTTTGCAAATTGTCATCCCTACTCCCGCATCAACTGTTGGCGGCATTATCGCACCCAAATTATGATTTGGCATGTTAGGTAAACCACCTATGGCTTTGGTTCCATCGACCAAAGGAAAATTATATAATCCGAATCCGCTTTGTCCGCATGAATTATTTGGTAAGTTAATCAACGATAGATTTTGAGTTTCGAAAGTAAAAATTGGAGGGAAAGCTTCTGTTAAACATTTTGTCATTGAAATATAAATCTTCCCGTCCGGAGCCAATTCCATTTGAGCAATGTCATAATATTCACGCTCTTCTGTATAAATTATGCAACGGCTATCTTTTATGTTATCTGCGTATAAATCATATTGATAGATGTAGTCAAATGCTGCTGGACCAAATATGCTTTCGTCTTCATGTTGGACAACGTATAAATACCTTTCGTTGGGAGAAAAAGCACAGCTATAAAAAAGATCAGAATTCCCACCTACCGTTTGGGCTACATTTTCAAGAGGAACATAATCCATTAACCATCCATTGCATCTGTCAAATTTGAAAAAATCAATATACTGAACCCCGACATTACATGCATAATTTCCCGATGGACTGAAAACCAATTCACCAAATTGGCTTAACACGTCTGAATGAAAAACACAACCAACGAACTGGACTCCATTGTATGCAATACCATTTTGGGTTAAAAGAAATCGGTAATAGTTCTGATTATTACTTTCATGAGCGTATACCCACCAGTCCTTTCCATTTGCGTGTTTAACGGCAGAAACTTTTTCAGTTAGATTTCCTTCATACAATAAAATATTTTTCTCTACGCATTTCCCTTCCCAGTTATTGTAATTCATGTCAACTAAGGCATAAAAAATTCCACTGACATAGTTTTGTGATGAGTCATAATATCCACCAACATAAATTAGATAAAAGAGATTGGTACTAAGTGGCTTTTGCAATATGATTGACCCATTGGTCCATGTATATGAAGAATAAATTGAATCCCCATTTTCGATTACGTCATAATTGCGATTAAAAATCGAAGAAGGCCCCCCTACCAAATAATACGTTGAATCAACTACCTGATAGTTGCTGTCGTAATGAAAATACATCACCAAATTACCTGCACTGTCAGAGATGCAGGAATTATTTTCATCCCAAGAACACTTGGCGTAAACATCTGTTTCTGATTTAAATGGAAGGGGATTATTTGAATCATTGAAATCAATTCCAGCATCTGAACCGAAAATCCAAATCTTATCTTGTCCTTGTGAAAAAGAATGAATATAAAATAAGAACGTTATGAACGACTGGAGAATTACCCGTTTCATAAGAAAGATAATTACCAGTTAACCTACTTAATGACCACAAGCTTGCACGAATCGAACGAACCATTCTGTCCTCTGATAACAATGTTGTAAATCCCACTTTTTACCTTTTCAAGAGACAAATCAAAATGTGTGTAAAGTGATCCAATTGGAACCTCCTCAATCTTTTCTCCCAAGTCATTAAAAATCTCGATCATGCCGGATTCATAGATATTTCCGCTCAAAGAAATGATTACAGAACTACTAGCGGGATTTGGGAATAATGCGATGATCGTATATTGTTCTTTCATTTCCTGATCACCCATCCGATTGTTTGATGAAACCAAACAAAGCGAATCGTAGTCAATAAAGCCTTCATTCAGCAAATTCAGCAATGCACGAGCTTCATAAACTGCTTTGCCACCCTCAAGAGGACACTGAATCGCTATACTGTACAAATCTTCATATTGCCTGCCTGTCAATGTATCAACTCCCGAAACAAAACTGTTTATATAGATATTTCTCACAGTTTTAGAATTCAACTCCATGAGGAAAATTTCATCAAGGCTGCTATTGAGATTTAGTGCTTCGGCAAGTTTTGCTGAATCATTTTCAGCCCGTGCTGAATCAATCATAGCAGCAACTTGATCAATCTTGCCGATAGCATTTTCTTCTGTGGTATCCATGAAAATCTGAAAGTCAACATTGCCGTCCAGCAGCACACTGTCGCTTACCAAAATTTCAAATGCCGTCTGCTTACTCAGGAATTCTATTTCTTCTTCATAGCCGGTCACGGAATTATTTCCACCGCTACTTCCTGAACTATCCTGTACCATCATCATGAGTTCTCCTTCGTCTCCTGTTCCGTCATCAGGTAAGCAGACAGTAAGAAAATTTGGATTATAGGGAACGTTGGTTGGATCAAGATGATTTGGATTTGCTGGGAAATTATTCGTTGGAAATGTTGTAGGGTCGGCAGTTATGGATGTCATGGCATACCACCACCAATTGTCAATTGGCGGTCCCGGTGTATGAAAATTCGCCCCATTCTCTGCACTCGAATGAAAATGAGTTGGAGATAAATAATTACCATACCAAATATTCTGCGAAGACTGCGTTGCGGTTCCCTGTGTTCCTATTTGACCATCAATATCACTCAACACAAATCCGATTCTGCTGTCAACAAAATCATTTTCCTTAATTGCAGAGGTAGCACAAATCCCGTAAAACGACATCGCCCAGTTGCACCTCCGTATGTCGTTGCATGTCATCGCTGTCCTTGAACTGCGGTAAACTTTTATTCCGTATAGCAGATGATTGAGATTAGAATTTGTCGGAGCATTCACATCATTTTCTTTCACCGAGTTGAAACTACCAGAGTAAACACTGATCCCAACCCTCGGATTTATTGAACTCCCTTGCGGTAGATTCACTTCATTATCATTGATTTGCGAGGAGTTTTCATTAAAGAAGGATATACCTATCAGAAAATTGTTGATCTCATTGTTGTATACAACCGTTGATGTTTTTGTTGGAACAATCACCTTCCCGCTGTAAATCCCAAGCCCGGTTGTTGCAACATTCGTCAAATTATTATTCAGTACGCTGTCCTTACATAAATAATTTTCTTCCAACCTCACTCCATAATAGGTCATGTTATTGAAATTGTTGCTCTTCACTCTCAGCGTGTCAGGATAAATCGTATTACCAACACTTCTTCCGCTGCAATTAAATACATGCACTCCCGTACCCAGATCGGTGAAATGAACATTCTCAATATACGCGCTTAAAAAATCTGTTGTATAGACTCCTTTGTTCCCGTCACTTATAGAATTGAATCCCGAACTTACATTTCCGTTATTCAAACGCAAATAATGTTCTTCAAGTATCTTCCCTTTTGAATAGACTGCAATGCGCGGAAGCATACCAGCAAATTTTTCATCGTACTCTCCTGCAAAATCGCTGAATGTATTATTCAGCACAATGGCATCAGTTCCATTAATCCAAATTCCGTAATCAAACCGTTCAAAATAATTCCGGTTTGCCAAACCAGCTGCACCAACCGCAACAGGAATATGGCTGTTGACCAATCCACCCGTGTTATCACCGATCTCAATGCACTTGTAAGTATAATCTTCAGTTTCATGAGGCTTCAGCATAAAATCTGAACAAGTAAAATGATTACCTGTTACGATCAAACACGAGGAATTTACCATCGAGTTATTATTGACCGGTACAATCTTTATATCAATATAATTTTTATCAAAATTCGAATTGATGATTTCCATATTGACTGTTGGTCCCTCATTGACAATTGCATTCCTTGCATTATTAATAGTAGAATTGCTCAGATAAAATTTTGTATCAGGTCCGGTGGGAATACATCTGGTTCCTACATATACGCCCCACCACATTTCATCACACTCAGTCGTCAGTGTACTGTTGATAATTGAAAAAATTCCGAAGCGGACATCATTATCAATAATTCTCGCATCCGGTCCGAACAATAAATTCGGACAATTCTGAATTGTAAAATCAGGAATATCAATCGTCCAAATATTGTTAATCTGAATTTTGTCCACAGTGGAAAAAGTGTTTCCAGTCATATAACCATTCAGATCAGTATACGCTTGTGTCCCAAATGTCAAAATTTCAGTTACAGAAAATTCGTAATTGATAATTTTTACAACGTTTTCTCCAACACAACACAATTCAATATCAATGCACGCGGTGGTTTCGCAACCTGTGGCTTGATCAATTGCGGTTACACATAATGCCACATCAGTCAGTCCATTATTCCAATCAACGAAAAAATTCGGTGCTGTTCCTGTCACTGTTCCCTGTCCGTTTGCATCAGGGATGTATGAATATGACGAATTAAAATTTGAAATTGTGTAGCTTCCAGTCAATGTTTCTGTACATAAAGGTGACGGATCATTGTTCGCAATAATCGGAGGGTTGGGATTATTGTAAACCGTTACGGTTATTTCAAAAGGAGCCAAGCAACTTTCAAAACCGTTGGCATCGGTAATTGTTGCTTCATATGTCGTTGTTGCGCTTGGAGTCACAATAGCAAAACATGAATAGTTAGTGCCTAAACCATATACGTTGCATGTTTGTCCATTACTCCATACAACATGAAATGGGGGAGCACCGGTATTAAGAGTTAATGTCAGCAATGTACTTTCACCCTCACAGATTTGATTGTCCCCCGTAATTGTTGCTTCATATTCTGGCAATACATGGATCGTATAGTTGGCAATTGTCGTAAGGTTAATAGGACATCCATCATCCGTAACACTAACGTTAAAATTATAATCACCAAAAGCTGGAATTGTATTACTCGCAAATGTCGCAACAGGATCTGTTCCTTGAATAATTGAAAAGCCCAGCCAAGAAGGTAACCCATTAACCGTCATTGTTAAATTCTGATCTGAAGGAGTGCCATCATCATCAATATCATAGGCACAAATTGTGAAGTTCAACGGAAAATCATTGGGCTTGCAAACGTTGATTTCGTAATTACTAAGACAATTAAACCCTGTTAATTGTGGCGAAGCATTTTCGCAGGATTCAACAAACACAGATATTTCCCGATTGGATATGCTAATTATTTGCCCTCCCCGTCTTTCGACTACTTGCACTGCAAAAAGTGCCAACTCTCCCCCAAGATTTGGAACAAATGACAAAACACCATTAGCATAATCATAATTAATATTACCTGTTGTAGTACTTAATGGATAATACTCGTTATAGGGGACTTCATAAACTACATTTTCAATATTAATGTCAATTAATTCATCCATTTGACAAGAGATAGGAAAACATCCGCATTCAAGACCCCAATAAGTGAATTCAGTTGTTTGATAAACAACATTACGAGCCGGAATTATTGAGTATGTTAATTCATCATTCTCAGCATCTGTTGCGCCAAAATTTATGTAAAGGGGCTGGTTATTACACGCAATGTAGTGATCTACACCATTGAATTCTGGAGTTGTATTTTGGATATTTGGATTTACAACTAAGACAGAAATATATGGTGATCTACCAATGCCATCATTAAAGACTGAATTATCGAGCGATGTATAACTTTGTGATCTACAGCAAACATCTAGCGCTATGGTGAACGAATTCGTTGTACATTCTGAAAATTCTGTTGGAAGACTAAAGCTTCCTTCAAGTTCTGCCTCCATCATTTTATAGGGCAAAGGAGATGAGCCAGGAGGTTCATTATTACCACAATCTAATTGTATATCATTGCAGTTTGGTGTAATATCCGTGTTCGCGATATCTTCTATTGCCGAGCATAGAAAATCGAATCCGTAATAATGATCATCAGAGGCTGAACCACAGTTTGGCTCCGATAAATTTTCACCCGGGCAATGAACACCGTCATAAATTATATTGTCAACCCACGGGTAGCATTCATTGGAAAACAAAATTAGGTTGTAAAAATCACCCACAATATATGAGCGATCTGCACCACTTGCTTTGCAATCAAAAGATCCGTTTCCAAAAAAATCGTATGCGTTACTCATACCATTGTAGGTCAAGAAAAAATGTTGACCAGATAAATGATTGGCATTGCTTAAATTGAAGACTAATATTGATAAGGATAATAGTATACTCGTTTTCATAATAGATAGATTTAAATGACTTAGTTATTTAATAAAAAATATGCTGCTGTATAAAATGACATAGAATAAGGACAATCATCAAGATAAATTCCCATCTCACCATAATCCCATTCTCGCGGATTATCCCAATGCTTGTGATCATTACAGATAAACTTCGTAAAACTTAAGCCTATAGAAACTAATATCTGATTATTTAAATATTTTGAAATTCCGCTTCTGATAACATAACCTTTGCCATTTGTAGGATTATAATAATTCTTGACAAAAGCCGAATCAACTACAGCCCATTTTTCAATAATTCCATCCTTGTTTAAGTCAAAGCCCAATGTTCGCATTTCCCTATCCTTAACAAGGACAAAATGTGCGAGCCCTAATTCTATATTAAGTATTGCATTTCGAATATTGAAGTTAAGATGAGGGAGAAGCACAACTTGAAGATACTTAAATGAACTATATGTGGTAGGCGTAGAATAACTCCCGTAATAAAATGGGTCCTGTCTCGCAATTGCTCCGTTGGACACACGCCCTTTATCAGTATAGGATAAATTAAGTGTTAGACCAAAATTCTTTGTAAGTTGGTAGCTTGCATCCAAACCCAGAGTAAATTTGATCGTTGGTTTCTCAACACTGTCCAAAAATGTTTTATATCCGTTGAAATAATCATTTTCTGCTTTCAATTTTCGATAACTCCAATCCAAACTCTCCGCAGGTCCAATGCTCCAGTATTTTTTAAACTTCGGTTTTATACCAATGCTGTCCGTAGCGTTTTGAGAAAAACACGGTTCAGCAAAAACAAAAGCCAAAAGAAAAAACGCGAAGAAAATTCTTTGAAGATCACCACTTCTGAGATTGAGCTGGTAAAAAAAATTCATGGAAGAGCAGTTGGTTCAAATAAACTCCCCCGAAGCTAACGTTATTTTTTCTGAAAACGAAATCAGGTTAAAACAACCAGATCAAGTCGTGAAGCCTCTCCGTTATCAAAAAAAGGAAACGCCCATCTCGTTTCTATTTTCTCACTTTGTTCCCGCATCATGGAAACGCCCCAACCAGACTACGGACAAATGGTTCACGGTTGGACTGCTAACCTCAAACGCGAGCTGAATAAAAAAGAAATGTCACTCACAGAAATTTCCATCCTTACCAACAAAGCCAAACCAAACATTTGCGCCACGCTCAACGGTTCGCGCAAATCCTCTCCCAGCTTCATTCATACCATTGCCACTGCAGCCAACATTCCTCTCCACAAAGTCTTCAAAATTCGGAAATGATCGTTTTGCCCTCATATATTGCATTTTTCGGCCACTCACACAATACTTGCAGCTCAGGAATTCGTTCTTACGGAAACAGGATCGCTTCTTACGGAAACAGAATCAGCACTTGCAACATTGGAATTCCGTCTTACGGAATCAGAAACGCCTCTTGCGGAAACGGAATCAACTATTACGGCATTAGAATTCGTTCTTATGGAAACAGAATTAATTCTTACGGCAACGGAATTAATTCTCACAGCTCCGGAAACGCCCCTTACGGAAACCAAAACCTCTCTTGCAGCCAAAATAATCTCTTCATTCTTCAATTTTCAAATTACCAAATTTTCAAATTAAACAACTATGGAAAACCGAGACAGTAACCGCGTCAACATGATTCGCGCAACCAAAACTTTTTGTTCCGCCAACACAGCACCCACTGCCGGCATCGCAGCATTTGCTCCGTTGGTCGCTACGGTCGGCACCAAAATCACACTTATTGACGGTCTCGATCAGGTCGCAATGGGTTCAACATCCGGTGTCACACTCGACACCAAGGCAATTCGAAAAGCCATGACCGATCTTGCTTTCAAATGCGGTTCCGCACTCACCGCCTATGCTTCTTCCGTCAACAATAACACCCTCAAAGCAAAAGTCAAATACACCGAAACAAATTACAAAGAATTCAAAAAAGAAGAAGTGGATGACATCTGCCAAACCATCCGCGATGAAGCCAACACAAATATTCTCGCAGCAGGTCCTTTCGGTTATGTCGCTTTGGATGTCACCGATCTTCAAACAGCCATCAATCTCTATCGCACCTCAATACAAAATCCGCGGCAGGCTATTATTTCAAAGAAAAGCGCCAACGAACAAATCAAAAACCTTATTCGCCAGATCATTGACGACATTTTCGTCAACCAGATGGACAAAATGGTCAACACACTCAAAGCCACACAACCCGTTTTTCTGGGCAAATATTTTGATGCCCGCGAAGTCATTGACATCGGCTCCACCACCGCCAAAGTCCGCGGCACCACAACCGATGTGAATGATAACACGCTCAACGGAGTCACCTTCAAAATCAAAACCACCGGAACCGCCAACATCATTGCTCAAACCACATCAGCCAACGGAGGCAAGTTCGGAATCTCCAACATTCCCGTTGGCGATTACGATTTCTCCTGGGAACTCACAGGCTATGTAACCCAAACCGAAACCAACGTCCACATTGCCGCAGGCAAAGAACTCAAACGCAAAATCAAATTGGCTACGATTTAATTTTCATTGATCAGCACAAAAAAAACCCGTTCCGGATTTATCAGAACGGGTTTTTTAATTCCTGAAAATCATTTCTTCCTTCCAGCCATCCTTATTCCAAACCAAATCAATCCAACAGAAATAAAAGCGAGAATGAGTTTGCCGAGATTAGCACCAAGGCGGAAGCTTTTTTCATCACTGCTGTTGATGTTTGTGTCTGCGGGAGTTTGGTTAATAAAACTCATGACAAGGTAAGTCATGAACAATATCCCGATGATGATGAGCACCGTACCCACAGTTTTCTTTGCCATAAAACGAAAGATAGAAATTTATCCTATCAGCGGATTAAGAAGTTTGAAAAGCAAAGCTGCCAATCCCGCACTCACCGGAATAGTAAGCACCCATGCCCAGATCAGTTTAATCGTCACACCCCACCGCACTGCAGAAATTCTTTTTGTCAATCCAACTCCAACAATACTTCCCGTGATGGTGTGTGTGGTACTCACCGGAATTTTAAAATTCTGTGTACCGAACAGTGTGATGGCACCAGCAGCTTCAGCAGCAAACCCTTCAAAAGGAGTAAGCTTCGTAATTTTTTGTCCCATCGTTTTCACAATGCGCCATCCGCCCAGCATGGTGCCAAGGGCAATGCATGAATAACACGCAATCGGAACCCATGTCGGAATATGTTTGATATCATCAATGGTTCCGTGAGCAATCATTGCTGCCGCAATAATTCCCATCACCTTCTGCGCATCATTGCCGCCATGACCAAGACTGTAAGCCGCAGAAGAAACCAACTGTAATTTCCTGAAAGTATAGTCCACTTTCGATGGATTCATCCGTTTCACAATATGCATGGTGATCATGGAAATGAAATACGAAATGATCATTCCGATAACAGGAGCCAGCACAATAAAATAAATCACAGGCATTACTTTATGCCAGTTGATTGCATCAATACTTCCCGCGCTCGCAATACCTGCACCCAGAAAACCACCGATCAAAGTATGCGATGAACTCGAAGGAATACCGCGATACCAGGTGAGCAGATTCCAAATGATGGCCGCGATCAATCCAGCCATAACAACAACCAATGTTACATGTTCTGAATGAACGGTTTTTGAAACCGTGTCAGCCACCTTGAGTTGAAAAATCCAGTAAGCAATAAAGTTGAACATTGCTGCCCACAATACGGCAGTGAGTGGCGAAAGAACTTTGGTGGATACAACGGTGGCAATAGAATTGGCCGCATCATGAAATCCATTAATGAAATCAAAAACCAAAGCCAGAATAATTACAATAACAAATAACTCCATTTTTTTTGATTGCTGATTTTGGATTTTTGAATTTGTTGAATCCCGATTCTTGAATTTTCAATTTAAAATTCAAAATTTAAAATTTCATTTAAGCCATCTTCACAATGATAGATTCAATCACGTTAGCCACATCTTCTGCTTTGTCCGTTGCTGTTTCCAATGCATGCAGAATTTCCTTCATCTTAATAATTTTGATGGCATCAGGCTCGGATTCAAAAAGTTTGGCTACCGCATTATCATAAATATCGTCTGCATGATTTTCAATGCTGTTCACCCGCACTAACGATGCGGTCACATCGCGCATCTTCGTGGAGTTGCGCAATTCAAAAATCGCACTCCGCAATTCTTCGGTAGATGTTTTGATCAGTTCCGCAAGTTTGATCATCTCACTTGTGTAATCTGTAATTTGATAAAGCCCGATGCGCTTGGATGCTCCGTGAATAAAATCCAACACATCATCCAGTGCTGAAACCATACGGTGAATGTCTTCACGATCAAAAGGGGTAATGAAATTTTTTCCGAGTTCATTAAAAATCTCATGGGTGATCTCATCGCCTTTGTGTTCGATGGCTTCTATCTCGCGCAAAAGTTTTGCGCGGTCATCGGTAGTAGAGGAAATCATTAACGCATAAATAGCACGTCCGCCATCTTGCAGATTAGCCGCTGCTTTTTCAAAAAGCGGAAAAAATTTTCTGTCCTGCGGAACAAAAAACCGGAGAAAAGAAAAGTCCATAAAATGTCGTCAGATAATTAATGGGTTTTGGAAAATTGCTGTCGGTGGTGAATGTAGAAATAATTGATTGAACAATTCAGCAGCGGATATGCATGGTGACTTCGATGTTGAAAAAAAATCTGCCACCCATTAAATTGAGATTAAAAAGCGGAGAAAACCCTTAGCCGCAGCCCGAACTTCGGGAATAACAGACTCTCTTTGTACTTTTCATGACAAATAATTACTTACCCGGACATTATGAAAATTCTTGTGGCAGAGGACGAACCTAAAGTATCCGCATTTCTCAAAGAAGGTTTGGAGGCAAATGGATTTGAAGTAGATGTGGCTGCTGACGGAGCCAAGGCAAAACAATTTGTGTCGAAGAATGATTATGATATGGCTGTTCTCGATGTGATCATGCCCAAAATCAATGGACTTGAACTTTGCAGAATGATTAAAGAGTTGCAGCCGAATTTACCGGTGCTGATGCTGACTGCACTGAGCGCTACTGATGATAAACTCAGTGGATTCGATGCCGGAGCAGATGACTATTTGGTTAAGCCTTTTGAATTTAAAGAACTGCTCGCACGCATCAGGGTGTTAACCCGAAGAAATGTTCAGTCAGCAGAACCGGAGGCTATATTGCAAATAGCTGATTTGGAATTACATACAGAAAAAAAACGTGCTTACAGAAGCGGAAAGGAAATTGAACTTACACCCAAGGAGTTTGCACTGCTTGAGTTTTTTATGCGTAATAAGGGGCATGTGCTTTCCCGTGCAGATATTTCGAACAAAGTCTGGAATATTCATTTCGATACAGGAACCAATGTAGTTGATGTGTTTATCAATATGCTGAGAAAAAAAATCGATAAAGATTTTGAGCATAAACTGATTCAAACCCGGGTGGGTTTGGGTTACATAATGAAAGAGGATTAGATGAATATACGCACCCGGCTCACGCTTCGGTTTGTCAGCATTGTTGCCGTAATGATGTTTCTTTCTTCCATCGCCATTTATTATTTCTCCGCAGATTACAGAAAGGATAATTTTTATGAGCGATTGAAAAACAGATCAGAGAGCATCTCAAGACTCCTGATTAATCCTGAATATGTTTCTCCTGAACTTTTAAAAAAAACAGAGCGTGATAAGCGCGCCATGCTTCCCGAGGAACGATTCCGGATATATAAACTGAATTACGATGGTCTGCTTTACGATCCTGAATTGATTTACAATACGGATTCGTTCAACACGATCCTCTTTAATCTTCAGTTAGCTGATAAAACCAGAATCAAAGAAGAAGTTCGTTATCGCGAAAATGATTTTGATGTGATTGGTTACTTAACCCTTGACAGATTGAACAACAGTTATCTCGTTTTCGCTGCTGCTACGGACACTGTGGGTTTTAAAAGGCTGAATAATCTTCTGACGATTTTGATGCTGGTTTTTGTGATCAATACCATACTTGTGCTGGTTGCGGGTTGGTTTTACTCAGGAAGAGCCATGAGGCCGATTTTATCGGTAATCCGCCAGGTGGATAAGATTTCTGCAAATAAACTTCATGTTCGTTTGCATGAGGGAAAAGAGAACGATGAAATTTCAAGACTTGCCCAACAGTTTAACGTGATGCTCGAACGAATTGAAGTTGCATTTAAGGTGCAGAAAAATTTTATAGCCAATGCCTCTCATGAATTGAGAACACCGCTTACTGCCATCACCGGGCAATTGGAAGTAACGTTGATGAAAGAGCGCAGCCAGGAGGATTACAAACGAACCATTGAATCAGTGTTGGAAGATATTCGTAACCTGACGGATATTTCAAACCGGCTTTTACTACTTGCGCAAACCAGCGCGGAAAAGACAAATCTTGAATTCAAACCCATCCGGATTGATGAAATTGTTACACAGGCACGCGCGGATTTGCTCAGGATTAAAAAAGATTATTCCATTGCGATTTCCATTCATGAGGATATTGAAGATGAAAACCTGCTGAAAGTGAAAGGCAACGAACAGTTGATGAAAACCGCCATTGTCAATTTGATTGATAACGGTTGCAAGTATTCTAGCGACAGGAAAGTTCATGTCAAAGTTTTTACTGAAGGAGAATCTCTTCAGATTCAATTTGTTGATCAGGGAATCGGCATCAGCGAGGAAGATCAGAAATTAATTTTCGAACCGTTTTACCGCGCAAAAAATGCGGAAGATTTCCGTGGTCATGGTATCGGACTTTCTCTGGTTGAACGAGTTGTAAAATTGCAGGGTGGTAATATTGAAGTGAGTTCAGCACTTAATCAGGGAACGACATTCACTTTGACTTTTCCTCTTTTCAAAAAGCACGTTCAGGCATAGTGATCAGGAAATTTGAACCGAAGTCATCGTGATGGATCCCATCACGGCCTTATCATTAAAGAAAGAAATATTTTCTTTTTCTTCTTTCAACCCAAGAATATAAAGCAGTGGTAAATAATGTTCGTTGGATGGAATTGCCCAATTCGCCTCTTTGCCCAACGAAGAATAATCGATCAGACTTTGATGATCGCCATCCAGAATTTTTGTTTTGATTTTTTCATTCAGTTCAACTGCCCAGTCATATCCGGTTTCCAAATGATTCCAATCAACCATTCCGAGGTTGTGCACGATATTGCCACTGCCAAGAATGAGTACACCTTTCTTTCGAAGAGCCGCAAGTTCTTTCGCGAGGTCATAGTGATATTGTGGAGCTTGCGTGGAATCGAGACTTAATTGAAGCACTGGAATATCCGCATCCGGATACATATTTTTTACCACACTCCAGCATCCATGATCTAATCCCCACTGATGGTCGAGATCAACATGAGAAGTTTTAATAAGGTCGGCAGCTTCTTTTGCTAAATCAGGATTGCCAAGTGCCGGATATTGTACATTGAAAAGTTCCTGCGGAAATCCTCCGAAATCATGAATCGTTTTGGGCTGATCCATTGCAGTGATTTTCGTTCCCCTGGTTTCCCAATGAGCAGAAACACAAATCACCGCATTTGGTTTCGGGAGGTTGGCGCTCATCGTTTTCCAACCGCGACTGAATTCGTTGTCTTCAATTGCATTCATCGGTGAGCCATGTCCGACAAATAACAAAGGCATTTTCAGATCCTGTTCTGAAAGTGACTCACTGAATTTTCTGAAACCTGCGATCGATACCATACCGAGTGAAAATAATGCTGAGTTACGAATAAATGTTTTGCGCTTCATGAAACCAAAATACTAAATGAGATTGCAAAGATTCAAAATCGCCAATCAGCTTTCATTGATCTATGACAAGAAATCAATCAGGATAGTTAGGAACATTTTTTCCGAGAATAATATCTCGCTTCCCAATCCACACTCCGTTTTCATTTTTTGTCAAATGAATCATACCTGAACCTCCCCGGTTCTTGTTGTTCTTCAGATGTTCTTCGGTGAGAAACGGATCATCGTCAAAAACGTACTCATCAATCCAATATTCATTTTTATCGGGTTCTTTGATGAGTGGGTGAATATGTGCAGGTGCTGTTGAGCTGGGATAAGATGCCGGTTTTATTGAACTGAATTTGTATTCACCATTTGCTTTTGTTTTCATCCAACCGCGCAAATGACCATGATGCATAGAGTTCGGTTGATCCGCAGTTTGAGAATAATTTCCGGTCGCATCTGTATGATAGACATAAAGTATTATACCTTCAGCTGGAGTTTTTCCATCGGGTTGAAAAATCTTTCCGCTGATGGTCATTCGTTCACCGGGTTCATCCTGTGATGCAATCATAGTAACCCAATAAATTTCTTCGGGCATATCGTCATACATTAGTTCACAACCATCACAACCTCCACCAACGTTATCATAACTTACTGATTCAGAATTCTGTTGCGCAGATGATGTTGTGTTTTTACACGAGATGATTGACAACGCAGTAAAAAGCAGAATCAGGATTTTCATTTGAATGGAATTGATCAAATGTAAATTTTAAAAATTTACACCGAATATTTTTTAGAGCAATCGATGTAATTGACAGACGAATTAAAAAGGCTCATGCTTCCTTTGAAGACATGAGCCTGAAGAAAATTTGTGGCATTGATCAATTCAACGATTCAAGCGCTTTATCAACCTGCTCTTTGGTTGCGAATTGAAGCGCAAAATCTATTTCGCTGTCTTTGATTTTGAATCGGGTCATCCCGAAGTTAAAATTTTCAGCAGCAGGTAAAATGCCCACCAGACTTACTTCCTCACCCATCGGTACGTTTTTGAAAACAACTAATCCATCATAAACTTTCTCCGCATAAATAATTGCGTTGATGTCAGAGAAAACCATAAATATTTTCGGACTGGTCCATTGATCCACATTCACAAACAGATCCGTTTTCGGTCCTTTGTATTGATAAAACCGATCGCAGTTTACCCATCCCAATCCGCTTAACCGGAAAGTAACCGTGCTGTAATTTATTTTATCAGCAACAAAAGTGGTATCGCTCCACGCAACTGAGGCGAACAGATTTTCCCCACGTTCAGAAATTTTCATCGCGTCAAATTCTTCTTTGCTAACATCATATTGAGTGATGGTGGTAATGAATGCAACACGATCGCCTGCATTGAGTTTTTCTTTATCCACCACATCCAATTTCAAATCCGTTCCGATGGGTGTCCAATTCATGGCACCGGCTTCATCCGGAATTCCTGAAAATGCGGCCATTCCGTCATCCGGTGTTTTCGTAGGAAAGTAAACATCAATGAATGCGTTTTTGCGCAGTGTCAGTTCTTCGCCATCAGCAAAAGCGCGGAGATTAATGGTTCCACCGGTTTCCAGAATCTCTCCGTTTGAAACGGTGGTTAAGTTATTCTTCACAAAATCACTCATCTCATAAAACTCCTGCATTTCAATTTTCACTTTCTCAGGATCAACCGGTGTTCCGTCTTTTTTCACAAAAACATTGGAGGGGATGAAAACTTTTGTTCCCTGTTCACCGGTAATTTTTGTGTAACCGCTTTCAGAAATTGAAAAACGTTGTTTCGGCTCTGTGCAGTAAGCGTCAAACATTTCCTGAGGATTGTCGAGGACAACAATTTCCACCCGCCTATTTAACGACATATTATTTTCTCCATCATTCATTACAGCAGGAATTCCCTCACCGAGAAATTGTGAATTCAAAACGTTGAATCCCCCTGCAATCAAAAATTCTCTCACCGTTTCACTTCTGTTTTTTGAAAGTGTGAGATTGTAGTCTTCATCAGCATCGCTATCCGTATGACCTTTCAGCATAACTGAAAATGTTTTCAAGGATGAATTTTCATTCATCCAGTTGGTAAGTGCTGTCTTCGATTCATGAGTGAGCGAATACTCATCCTTGTCGAAGTAAATCACCGCATCAGGTGATTGGGAAAACAGTGATGACGAAATGGTCATCAGCAAAAGAATGGTTAAAGCGCGTAGCTTCAACGTAAAGCTGCTTTGGTTCATAAAAAATTTTATTTGGTTAAGAACCTTTGTATAACGCCAAAGTACAAAGTTTATTGTTTGACATATTGGTGAGATATTAAGGACCGCTAATCAGGTATCGTATCGAAATAATTCCATGAATTACAGGAAACGAAATTTCATTCATCGGATGATTCTTCATTTTTATCACGGCAGACAAGCGCTGTGTATAAATATGCTTTTCCTCTTTTTCATGCTGGTTACTTTAGCGATCACTTTTAACCCTATGAAAAAATATTTTTTGTCCACGTTCAATGTATTTGCGATTTCAACTGCTTCAGTTTTTGCTGTTGCGGGAGATGGTGACGGAGATGCTCCGAAAAAAAGTGTCAGCGCAAACCGCATTCATTCCACTATTCATATTGATGGTGAGTTGAATGAAACCGAATGGCAGTCGGCAATATCTGCTTCAGATTTTACACAGCTGGAACCTGATCCCGGAAATCCATCTGCACAAAAAACGGAAGTAAAAGTTTTGTATGATGATGGTGCTATTTATATCGGTGCGGTGATGTACGATCTGTCCGGCAAAGGAATCAATACGGATTTATCCGAGCGCGATGATTTTAATTCCAATGCAGATTGGTTTGGAATTCTTTTCGACTGTTATCAGGATGGATTAAACGGAGTAAACATGCTCATCACTGCTTCAGGTGTGCAGGGCGATGCAAAATATTCTGTGATGGGCGAGGATTATAACTGGGATGCTGTTTGGGATTGCAAAGTAAAAGTGATGGATGATAAATGGATTGCTGAATTCAGAATTCCTTATTCGGCATTGCGTTTTCCGAAAGGAGAGGAGCAAACGTGGCATATCAATTTTGCCAGATACATCACCAACGCCCGCGAAAAATCTTTTTGGAGTAAGATTGATCCTGAGGTCAACGGTTTGTTGAATCAATCAGGATTGTTGACAGGAATAAAAAATATCGAACCTCCGGTGCGGCTTGCGCTCTACCCTTATGTTTCTGCCTATTACGAAAATTATTATGACAAAAACAATTTGCCGGGTGAAAACCGTTATGGTTATAATGGAGGTTTGGATTTGAAATACGGAATCAGTGATGCGTTTACTCTTGACATGACTTTGATTCCCGATTTCGGACAAGTGCAATCTGATGCGCAGGTTTTAAATCTCTCCCCCTTCGAAGTTTTTTATGAAGAGAAAAGACAATTCTTTACCGAAGGAACAGAGTTGTTCAACAAAGGAAATTTGTTTTATTCAAGAAGAGTGGGAGGATTTCCCATCGGGTATTATGATGTTTACAGTCAGTTGGGGGCAAACGAAATTGTGACCGTGAATCCAGATAAAACGCAATTGATCAACGCAACAAAAATTTCGGGAAGAACAAAAGACAACCTCGGCATTGGAGTGTTCAACGGTTTATCTGCAGAAACTTTTGCGACCGTGAGGGATACACTTGATGAATCTGCCGGCAGCGAAAGAGAAATCAAAACAAGTCCCTGGACAAACTATAATGTGCTGGTGCTTGATCAGGGAATGAAAAATAATTCTTACTTCACGTTGATCAATACAAACGTGATGCGCGATGGATCCTATTACGATGCCAATGTCACCGGAACGGAAATGCACCTGAATAATAAAAACCAGTCTTACGGAATCAGTGCAAGCGGTGCGTTGAGTCAGAAATTTTTAACCGGTTTTGAAAATCCTGCTCTTGGTTACACCTATAATGTTGCCGTGAACAAACTCAGTGGAAATCTTAATGGAGAAATCTGGCATTATGTCGAAGACGATCATTATGACCCGAATGATCTCGGTTTTCTTTCCAACAACAATACATGGGGGCAGGGAATTTGGACTGGATATAATATTTACGAACCCTTCAGCCATTTTCTAAGTATGCAATTCAGTGGAAGTATTGATTATGCGCGTCTTTATAACCCCAATGAATTTCATAACTTTTCAATTGAGCTGGATTGGTGGACCTTGTTCAAAAATTATTTTTCGTGCGGAGCATTTTTCTCCTCAGAACCGGTGATCACTTATGACTGGTGGGAGGCGCGCATTGACGGGCGTTTTTACACCTATCCGATCAACTTCAATCAGGGCGGATGGATTTCAACCGACTACACCAAAAAACTGGCGCTTGACATCAACACCAATTTCCGCAAGTTCATTGAGCCGGGGCGCTATCGCTGGAACATTGATTTCTCTCCGCGCTATCGCGTGAACGATCATATTTTTCTTCAGGCATCTTTCGGAAGTTTCCGCTGGATCAATGATGTAGGCTTTGCCGATACCGATGGACAAAATGTTCTGTTCGGCATCCGCAACAACATCACCTATGAAACCTATCTGGAAGGCAGGTTTATGTTCAACAATGAAATGGGAATTTCCATGAACGCGCGTCACTACTGGTCTTATGCTAAATACCATTCACTGAGCGAACTGAATGCTGATGGATTTTTGGAGAACACCGCATGGTCCGATCAGTTTGATCCTTCGTGGTATGATGTAAACTTCAACGCCTTTACTATCGACATGGTTTACCGCTGGCGTTTTGCCCCGGGTTCGGAACTGGCGGTGGTCTGGAAAAACGCCATCTATCAATTCGGCACGCAGATTCAGAAAAATTTTGCGGATGATTACAGCGTAACCTTCGACTCGCCTCAAACCAACAATATTTCCGTCAAACTCATTTACTATCTCGATTATCTCATGGTCAAAGACTGGACTAAAAAAGATAACGCCACCGGCTTCTTTCCAAATCATCAGAACAAAGGGATGAGGGAAAAAAGGGTTTAGAGAAAAAAAAGAATAGAATTTTTTTGGCGGCTAACAACACAGCCAGCCCGCAGGGCTTGGCGAGGCTCTGCCGGGCTGTCCGCTACAATCTTTTTTGTGAAAAACAAAAAAGGATTTCCGCTTCCATCCTGTCGCGGGGGCGGGCTTCAATTAATTTCTGTTTGTGATTTTTGTGTCCCGCCAGCTTCACCCCTGTCCACGTCTTAGCCGCTTCACTCCATGGGCGGGTTTGTGTTGAGCGAGGAAGCTGCGTCATTGCGCAACTAATTTACCGCTTGCAATGATGTCTCCCTCAGAAATGATTTGGAAGAAATAAACTCCGCTTGGTAAATTGCCGCGATCAATATGGAAGATTGTTCTTGATTCGTTTTCTGAAACGGAATATTTGATGGATGCTTTTTGCCCTAAGGTGTTAAAGAGTTCAAGGGAACAATCCTGAGAGCAAGGAATGGAAATTGAAACTGATTGGGAAAAGGGGTTGGGGTGTGCGGATATGTTTTGTTGAGGAATTTCGAAAGTGGAATTAATTGCTCCGCAATTTCCTAAGTCTTCACCACCTATATATTTTGCTACTTTGTGAACATTAATTGAATCCACCCAATAAAAACTTCCGCCAATAATCAATGTATCATTATGAACTGTTAGGGCTGAAACATAATTGTCCTCCGGAAAATCAGTTTCCAACGAACACCATTCATTTCCATCCCACCGCGCAACTAACTCTGAGGGAACTCCTCCGGCATTTTTGAATTTACCGCCTGCATATAAGTAATCGTGATATACCTCCATGTCCAAAACGGAAGGATATAAAACACCACTCACTCCTCCACCCACCTCATGCCATTGATTTCCATCCCATCGGGCAATGTAGTTAGCTGGATTGCCGTTTGCTTTGTTGAATTCTCCTCCGGCATACAACTCATCATGGTAAACCTCAAGAGTGTAAACACCAATAATAGAACCTTTGCCTAAGCCATCACCCACAGTTACCCATTTAGTACCATCCCATTTGGCAATATTGACTGCATCAATACTGTCACGGAACAACCCGCCAACATAAAGTTCTCCTTGGTAAATGATTGCATCCCATATTCCATATCCTCCTCCTGTTTCATAGTCCCCGAAATATAAATCAATCCATTCATTGCCGTTCCATTTAGCAATGTATTGAGCGGAGATTCCGCCAATGCTGTCAAAGGTACCCATAGCATACAACTCGTTGTCCAGTACTTTGAGATTGAAAACTGACCCCGGAGTGGTAGCAAAAGGAATCCAATTTGATCCATTCCATTCTCCCATTGTAACAAGGTCGGTAAAAGCATTGTACGCAATCGGACAAGCATAAAACTTACCATTGTAATTCGTCATGGCACTCATGGGGCCGGATGGATTTACAAATCCAGAACCGACAGAGTCCCATTTAACACCATTGAATTGAGATATACGTCTTACAACTATACTATCGCATTCGGTAATTTGAAAGTAACCGCAGGCATAAAGAATATTATTTATGCTATCGCTGTACAATGTATTTACACCACTGTTAAACCCGCAGCCTGCTGAAGTCCAATTTTGAGCTTGTATGAAATTATCATCGATAAAAAAAGATAACACAAGTAATATCCATCCCTGTAATTTCATTCTGGAAATTTTAACTATTGTAGAATAACAGTTGCAGCACGCATGTTGGTTTCAGACTGCATTTGCAAGAAATATATTCCTTTGGGAAAACTTGCAGCAGGTAAAGACATTTGTTGCTGGCCCTGATTTACCTGCCAAATACTGTTGTAAAATACCTGACCTAAAGTATTGATTAATTGTATTCTGATCATTTCCGTATGCTCTTGCATCCATCGGAAATAGATGTCTCCTGATGATGGGTTGGGATAAACGAAGAGATTTGATTGAGGAATTTCGGAAGTGGAATTAATTACTCCGCAATTTTCTAAGTCTTCACCACCTATGTATTTTGCAACATGATGAACATTAATGGAATCAACCCAATAAAAGTTGCCTCCCACATAAAGGGTATCATGGTGAACAGCAAAAGCTGAAACAAGATCGTACTCGGGAAAATCAGTTTCCAACGAACACCATTCATTTCCATCCCACCGCGCAACTAACTCTGAGGGAACTCCTCCTGCATTTTTAAATTTACCGCCTGCATATAAGTAATCGTGATATACCACCATATCCAAAACGGATGGATATAAAACACCGCTCACCCCACCACCAACTTCGTTCCATTGACTCCCGTTCCAGCGGGCAATATAGTTAGCAGGATTACCATTTGCTTTGTTGAATTCTCCTCCGGCATACAGCTCATCATGGTAAACCTCAAGAGTGTAAACACCAATAATAGAACCTTTGCCTAAGCCATCACCCACAGTTACCCATTTACTGCCATCCCATTTGGCAATGTTGGTGTAGTGAGCGGTGTCTTCAAAAAGTCCCGCTACATAAAGTTCTCCTTGATAAATGATTGCATCCCATATGCCATAACCATCAACGGCATAATTTGCAAAATCCAAGTCAATCCATTCATTACCATTCCATTTGGCAATGTATTTTGCGTAGATGCCACCAATGCTATCAAAGCCGCCCATAACATATAACTCTCCGTTGATGACCCTCATATTAAGGGGTGAACCGTTTGTGAAAGCAAATTCTGTCCATGATGTATCATTCCATTCTCCAATTGTTATTTGGTCTGTGAATGCATCATATGCAATTGGTCCTGCATAAAACTTACCGTTGTAAACTGTCATTCCGTTCATAGGTCCTGAAGGATTGACCCAGCCGGAACCGACCGAATCCCATTTAATGCCGTCAAATTGAGCAATGCGTCTTACAATAATGCTATCACATTCTGTATGCTGAAAGTACCCACAGGCGTATAAAATATTATTTGCCGTATCGCTGTACAATGTATTTACACCGCTGTTAAATCCGCAACCTACAGGACTCCAATTTTGCGATAATGCACCTGTGCTTATCATGCATAACAACAAAATGATTGGCTTAGACCGCATAATACCAGCTTATTGAAGAATGACAGTTGATGTAAGAATTCTGCTTTCTGAACAAACTTGCAAGAAGTAAATCCCCTTTGGCTGAAAGGCAACGGAGAATGATCTATGTTGCGTCCCACTTCCTGCCGTCAATTGATCATGATATATCATCTCACCCAAAATATTTATTAACCTGACTTCAACATTCTCCGGAAATTCTTGTTCCCAAACAAAATGTATGAAATCAATAGTCGGATTTGGATAAACAAAAAGATCAACCCGCTCCAATATTGGTGTTTCTTTGATTGAGCTCATGATTTCAGAAATATCAAATCTTGAAATTATACCGTCATCGCCACCTGTTAATGTATCAACGCAATAAGCAGTAGGAGAAGGGCAGCGATCTGGATAAACGGTGCTTGCGGACAAACCTGCAACTATGAGACGATCAACATGGTCAAGTGCAATCCCCAAACCTTCGCCAGTACCACCGGTTGTGCCGTGCAAATAAGTTGACCATTGCAGGGTCAAATCGTTGTCAAAGAAAACGAGGTAAGGCTCGGTTGCAACATCAAGGGAGTTCTTCTGATAAAAGCTTCCAAAAGACTTAACATCAAAATTGGTGCTTGATGTTGAACCTGTTGCGAAAACTCTTCCTAAGCTGTCTGCAATAAGCTGATAACCCGATGATGGATTTTCCATACCGCTGCCACCGAAATATGTACTCCATGTGAGCACCTTTCCCGGTGAACCGACAATATTGTCAAACCTGCATAAAATGGCATCGCTCAGTGAAGACGAACCGGTGTTGACACTATCTATATAAGCTGATCCGGGGTTACACAATGGGTAGAATCCTTGTGCCGGTGCATTGCAAGGCGCAGTGCCGATTAATGTCGGGTTTCGCGAAAAAGTTTGACCCCATAGGTAAAGATCACCGGCACTGGAAACCTGAATGCTGTGTCCTTCATCTACTTTATTACCGCCAAATAGCGTTGACCATGTGAGATGATGCGCGTATTCAGCAACGGAATAGTAAATGGTATCGAACTGGGCGATGAAAGCATCAAAGCTATCTCCACCATAATCTTTTTGAAAGTATGCACCGTTACCGGGATTGCACAACGGAAAATCTCCGTTAACGGGTGCAGAACATAAGGTATCTACGGGAGCAGAACTCACCGCCATTCCTGTGACGAAAATTCCCCTGTTCTGATCAACCGCCAACCCTGAAATATAAGTAGCGAGGTTTCCATGCCCGCCAAAATGAGTTGACCAGAGCAACTCAAAAGTGCCGTTGTCGAACCGTGCGATGTAGGCCTTACCAAAAGTATCGTTGTAAGCAGAAGTTAAAGCGACAATGGGAACCGGTCCGTATCCTGCAATGATAATATCACCTTTAGCATCAGAAGTTGTAAGTGCTATTTCGCTCGACTCCACCAAACCAGAACCGGAGCCAAAATAAGTAGCCCATTTCAGCAGGGCACCGTCATAACGGATGCATGCAACAAATCCATTTCCGCCCTCATTGGTTGAATCAACATAAGCGATGCCACCAGGATCCTTCAATGGAAGATTGCCGCTAAGAGTTCTGCCAGTTATATAAACATTCTGATCATCGTCAATTGCCATCCCATTGCAGTATTCCAAGCTGTTGCCACCATAGTAAGTTGCCCATTTTCTTTCGGCTCCCTGGTCAAACTTTATAATAAAAGCTTCATTAGAGCCATTTGAAGTTTGCTGAAAAGTATTACCTGCCGTGACCGGAAAGTCGCTGCTTAATGTACTACCGTCAACATAAACATTATTCTCATGGTCTGTTTTAACTTTAGCGATATTGTCATTGGCTGTTCCTCCGTAATAAGTGCTCCAACACAAATTGTCACCTTCATCTTCGCAGGTTGACATGCTAACTTCCTCCCCCCATCCAAACTCAATCACCAAAGTCTCTTCGTCATCATAAGTATCAATATCAAAATCTACATACTGCCCGTAAGTGATGTTGTATTCGGGATTCCAGGCGAGGGTATCAATTTCTCCGGTAGCATCAACATAATATGCATCGGGTTCGCCATAAGTGAGTGTGCCGATGCTGGATACAAGATTTAATGAATCAGCATCGCCTGTAA
>Ga0247727_10000587_pt1 | contig 89285 bp, 72 predicted proteins | sample WisWelCaveWW1625_FD_202498 | JGI IMG/M metagenome (GOLD analysis project Ga0247727, IMG submission 202498) | Biofilm microbial communities from Wishing Well Cave, Virginia, United States - WW16-25 | ecosystem: Environmental > Aquatic > Deep subsurface > Groundwater > Cave microbial mat | place... | reverse complement strand
TGGTCTCGGTTTGATCGTCAATCTTTTCGACCAGCGCGACCGGGTTCCGAATGCCGGGGTTCGCATACTCAAAATAGGCCCCGTTGCTCAAAACCACCGGCTGGGTTGGAATCATCTTGTAGACTTGGGAGAACACACCGCCTTCGAAACCGCCTTCCTGTGCATACGGGGTGTTATGCCGCTTGATGAAGCTGGGGTTGAAGCGTACGCCCAGGCGCAGTTTATTTTCAAACATGGCATGGTCGAGATTCAAACGGCCCGAAACCCGTGAGCGCTCCGAGCCTAACACAATACCCTGCTCATCCAGATAATTCAAAGAAACCAAATATTGGGTCGCCTCGGTGCCCGAGCTGAAGCTGAGATTGTGATTTTGAGAAACCGCGGTTCTGACAATTACATCCTGCCAATCCGTGGTGGCGTTGCCGATGTTCGCTGTGCTCGCGCCCGCCTGCGCGGCCCAATCGCGATATTCCTGAGCCGTTAAAAGATCGAGTTTTTCCGACTGGCTCGCCACGCTGCTGTACCCATCGTAAGTCATGGAAAAGCCGCCGGCTTGTCCTTTTTTGGTGGTAATCAGAATCACGCCGTTTCCACCGCGGGCGCCGTAAATGGCTGCCGAAGAAGCGTCTTTCAAAACGTCAACGGAAGCGATGTCGCTGGGGTTCAACGTGCTGAGCGGCGAATCGATGGGGTTGACGCCGATAACGTCGCCGTTGCCTGGGCCACCGGGGCTGGCTTAACCACTGCTCACGGGCACACCGTCAATCACAATCATGGGTTCGTTGCCGGCTGATACCGAGGTTCCACCGCGAATACGAATCAGTGGGGCAGAGCCGACATCGCCATTGATTTGTGTGACCACCACGCCCGCGAGGCGGCCTTGCAACAGATTTTGCGGATCCGTCGTTGCGCCCTGGTTGAAAGCATAATCTTGCAGCGACGAAACCGCACTGGTAAGGTCTCGGCGTTGCTGGGTGCCGTATCCAATCACCACCACTTCTTCGCCGGAAATCGCCTGCGGCGTCATCGTGATGCCGATGGTCTGGCTGTTGCCGACCGTCACTTCTTGTTGCAGATGCCCGAGATATGAAAACACCAAAACCTCTCCGGGAGCGACGTTTTCCAGAACGAATTTGCCGTTTTGATCCGTGGTCGTGCCTCGTGTGGTGTTCTTCACGACAATATTGACGCCTAACAACGGCGCGCGATCCTCGCCGGAAATCACTCGCCCGCTAATTCCATTGGTCTGGCCCAGGGCATGCCCAACGAAAAACAGGCTCAAAGCTAAACTGACTCGTAAAAGTGTAGCTCTCATTTCATACACCTCCTCGTTGAGTTTGGAAATACGCACAACGGTACCGGTCACTTCAAAAAACCAAACATCGGTAGCGCTTCCATTTGCAAAAACCAAATCTTGAACAATGAGTCGTAGCTGCCGCTGTTGTGGCCGCCGATCAAACCCGTTCCCGGCGGCCAAACAATTTAAAATCGAAACCGGCGATTATTTTTTAGGATTTACCGAGGGGTTGTTGAAACCGTGAGACGTGAAGCATGATTTGCCGCGTCGATTCGCTTTCCTGGCTTGCGCGCAAGTATTACAGCTTATATATAATCATTCCGGATTCATTGTCAAGGCCTTTTTTCATCGCAGCACCTCCTCGAGCTGGATCGCCTGCGCGGTTTTTTCATCACGGTATTTGATAATGATAGGCGTGTAAATCGACAAGCCCAGTTCTTTGCCCTTGCCCTGCGTGATCGGCCGCGTGCCGGGAATGACCACCGCTTTGGCGGGAATTTCCAGCGGGCGCTCAGAAGTTTTGCGATAGATTTCATCTTTGACCAAATCATAAACCGGCGTCGAGGCGGTGAGAATGACGCCGGCGCCGATCACTGCGCCTTGGCGCACGATCGTGCCTTCGTAGATGCCGCAATTCCCGCCGACCAAAACCTCGTCTTCAATAATGACCGGCAAAGCGCCCACCGGTTCGAGCACCCCGCCAATTTGCGCAGCCGCACTCAAGTGCACGCGCTTGCCGATTTGCGCGCAGGAACCCACCAGCGCATGCGAGTCGATCATCGTGCCGTCATCGACATATGCGCCGGCATTGACGTACATCGGCGGCATGCACGTGACATTGCGGCCGAGATAGCAGCCATCGCGAATGGATGAACCGCCGGGCACGATACGAACGCCGTCGTTGAGGCCAATGGTTTTCAACGGGAAAGTGCTTTTGTCATAATAAACAAACTGCTGGTTGAGCGACATATCCTGCAGCGCGCCGATGCGAAAGCCGAGCAGAAGTCCTTGTTTGACCCACGTATTCACGCGCCATTCGCTGCCAACTTTTTCCGCGGCGCGCACGCGGCCGGCGTTTAATTCGGCTTTGAAATCATTAAAGGCGCTGAAATATTCCTCGCCATATTTTTCCTGCGGCGGTTGGGCGAAGAGGGATTCGATTTGTGGTTGGAGGGTCATTGTCGTTTTCTCAGGATCTGATGACTTGCTACAACGTTAAGCCGGCTACATCTCTTTGTCTGTCATTCAGAGGAAGCACTTTCAATATACGAGGAAGCACTTTCAATATACGAGGAATCTTTTAGAGCACGAGTACATTGGTATGCCGAAAAAGATTCCTCGTGAATGACACCACTGAGGGAAATAAACCGCTCCTGCGATTTGCGACACACCTCTCAGTAGCGCAGACCTCTTGAACATGGAATCAAATTCATTCCCAAAGTTCCGCTGATCCCGTTTTTTATCAAGACCGCGTTTAACGAAAAAAGAGAAAACGAAAAATTTTATCTGGTGCTGGCCGATTCCGGCATCGGGAAATGGATTGAACGCGAAGCCGAAAAACGCAAGCACAAGTCCGAAGACCGCGAAAAATTTAAACGCGACCTGCATGCATATTCTCCTCTGGTGGCGCTCGAAATCCACAATAAACGAAAACCCAATAACGTGCTTTCTAAAGAAGAAGCCCTCGCCATTTGCAGCATCCATAATATAGATTTGCGTGACTACGAGATTACCGGCCAATCCCTGCTTACCCGCGACGCCGAGGGCAATTGGAAGTTTGCACACAAGTCCATTTTGGAATTTTTTGTGGCCAAAGAAGCCTTGAGTGACATTCGTTTTGCGACTGCAATTGATTTTGCCGGAATGGATGTGGCGCGGCAATTTTATCGTGAAGTAGCTGAATATATTTTTATCAAAGGCGGCACTTTTTTGATGGGCAGTCCTGAAAGTGAAGTTGGTCGGATAAAAGAAAGAGAAGTTCAGCATCACGTCAAAGTCGGCAATTTTTATATGACGAAGCACACGGTGACGGTCGCGCAATTCGAAGTTTTTATCCTGGAAAGCAATCATCAAACCGACGCCGACAAAGACGGTGGAAGCAATGTGTGGACAGGGAAGGGCTGGAAGAAAAAAGCGGGCGTGAACTGGCGTTGTGATGTTGGGGGCGCAGAGCAGAAAGATAAACAACATCCGGTGGTTCATGTGAGTTGGAACGACGCAACCGGGTATTGTAATTGGCTCAGTAAAAAGTTAAATGCAACACTTCGTCTGCCGACCGAAGCCGAGTGGGAATACGCCTGTCGTGCCGGGACCAAAACACCATTCAGGCTAGATTAAAAGGCAAAACGATTTCCGGCAAAACTATTGAAAGAGCGAACTTCTTCTGTGCTGTCATCCTGTAAGGAACTTCCCTAGTCATAAACACAGCGCCCGGCGCGAGGGAAGATTCTTCCGGGAAGTCCGGCTTGCACAAAAGCAAAAGGCCGCGAATTCGTTCATAGAATTCGCGGCCATCGCTTTTTCAAAGCTCGTTTAGTGCGGTTTTGGAATGAATGAATAGCTTCACCCCAATATTGTCATTACTGCATCTGTTGCTAAAGCCGAACTCAATCGGCAAGCCCGAGTTTACTCATCACTGATTGCCAAAAATGCTGCTTGCCTCTGCGAACGCAAATCATTACATTCATCACGAACCGCAGTGCACCACACTAATTTCAATGTGAACGTATGAACGACAAAAATTTCCCCTTCACACTCGATAAAACCGCCGTCAAAGTGACTTCACTTTTCGAGGAATCCGATGAAAAGGAATATTGGCTTTCTAAAACACCCGGTGAGCGCTTACTGGCATTAGAATTCATGCGGCAAATCGCTTATGGCTACGATCCATCTTCCGCGCGACTTCAAAGAGTTTTTGCAGTTTCTAAACTCAGGCCAAGTTGAATATTTGCTCATCGGTGGATATGCGGTTGGCTATCATGGTTATCCGCGGCCAACCGGTGATATTGACATCTGGATCGCCGTGCATCCGCAAAATGCCAAAAAGCTTGTCATGGCGCTTCGAGCATTTGGCTTCGATGTTCCAGAATTGTCTGAAGCTCTTTTTTTAAAAGAAGAGCAAATCATTCGCATGGGGGTTCCGCCTCTCAGAATCGACATTACGACCAAAATTTCAGGCGTTGATTTTGAAGAGTGCTACGCCGAACGCATGGTCGATCGGCTCGATGGCATCGAAGTGAGCTTGATCAACTTGAAACATTTAAGAGCCAATAAAAAAGCCAGCGGCAGACTCAAGGATTTGAACGACCTGGAAAATTTGCCAAAATGAAAAAGCAAAACATTCACGCAAAGGCGCAGAGCCGCAAAGGCAGCGCAGAGAAAAGCTATGCGAGTTTTTACATCTTTGTGTGAGTTTTTTTTTAATGCCGGGGGTAGGTTTATGGAGAATCGTCATGCACAGTCCGGCTTGCACCGGACGATCTCAATAACCACCGAGACCGTCCGGCTCTATCCGGGCTTTATTTTTATTTCATCAAAACGAGTTTCCTCTGCGCGGTAAATTCGCCCGCTTTAATCACGTACAAATAAACCCCGCTCGTTACCCGGCCACCGCGATCATCTTTCGCATCCCACATGATGCTGTGATGCCCGGCATTCATCTCGCCCATGAAGAGTTTCTTCACAAGCTGCCCGTTCATATTGTGAATCGCCAGCGCCACGTCACTGTCTTCTGGCAACTGAAAACTAATCACTGCCGTGGGATTGAACGGGTTCGGATAGTTTTGTTCCAAAATAAAAATCGCCGGAGCCGGCGAGGCTGTTTGGCCGGCAATTTGAGCCGGGCTTGCCGGTGCGGCAAATGCTAACGTGGGAATGACCGGGCTGTATTTCACCGTGAGAAAATCCGTGTTGCCGGCGGCATTTTCGCTCGAGCCCGTCATAAAAAGATTGCCCAATATATCCAGCGCCATATCGTTGGCAATGTCTACGCCGTTGGCCGTGGCATTCAGCCGCAACACCCATTGCTTGACGCCGGCGCTGTTGTAATTGACTGCAACGAAATCCTGATCCGCGCCGGCGGCGCCCGTGCTATATCCTGCGACAAACACGTTGCCGGAGCCATCCACCAAAACGCGATTCGCGCCGTCATCGCCGCTGCCTGTGCCGTTGTAACGCGCTGCCCATTGCTGCACGCCGGCGGTATTGTATTTGACGGTGGCATAATCCAAATTGCCGCCGGCATTTTTGCTGTGGCCGGTGACATAGACGTTGCCGCTTTCATCCGCGGCCACGTCGTTGGCGCGATCCTCGCCGGCAGCCGGGCCGTTGTTGTAACGCGCGGTCCACAGCCTCGTACCGGCGGTGTTGTATTTGATGGCGAGATAATCATCATTGCCGGCGGCGTTCTTGCTGTAACCTGCGACGTAAACGTTGCTGGCAGGATCCAATGCGAGGTCGGTCGCAACGTCATTGCCACTGGCTGCCGCATTGAAGCTTGCTTTCCAAAGTCTCGTGCCGGAGCTGTTATACTTCGCCGTCGTGAAATCAAAATTGCCGGAGAGATTGGTGGTGTAACCGGCCACGTAAACATTGCCATCGGCATCGAGCGCCAACTCATGCGCACCGTCTTCGCCGTGACCTGCGCCATCTTCTCCTGCCTGCCAGACTTTCACGCCGGCCGTGCTATATCTGATCGTTATGAAATTCTTGCCGGCGGCCAATGAGGTGGTATATCCCGTCACCGAGACGTTGCCGGCGGCGTCGCATTCGATATCATTGAAACCGTCATCGCCACTGGCAGCGCCATTGAAGCGAGCCGCCCATTGCTGCACGCCGGCGTTGTTGTATTTGATTGCAACGCCGTCCAGAGTGCCGCTGGCGCCTTTGCTCGTGCCGGCGACATAAACGTTGCCATAGCTGTCCAGACAAATGGCGCGCGCCGTGTCCGCGCCGCTGCCCGTGCCGTTATAACGCGCGGTCCATTGTTTGACGCCGGCATCGTTGTATTTGACCACTAAATAATCGGCGTTGCCTCCGGCATTGAGGCTGTAACCGGCAACATAGGAATTGCCTTCAAGGTCGGTTGCCATGGCAAGCGCGGCATCGTTGGCGGCGGCAGGCCCATTGTAGCGCGCCGTCCATTCGCGCGCCGGCGCGCTTGGCAATGCGTCAAACGTGAAACTGCCAAACGCCGTGCACCAACGGCCGTCTTGCGTAGGATATGAAATGAGAATCGTACCGCGCGTGAGCGCATATTCATTGAACACCCAAAAAGTCGCATCATCGGAAGGATCGATCGACATGCCGCTATAATCACCCCAACGATTTCTGCTGCCGCCGAAGAGACGGACATAATAATCCTGCCCCTCCCGCAAAACGTTGATAGGTTGCACCGCGCCCGGCAAATTGCCGGCAAGCCGTGCGGTATAATAAGCGCCGGGATAAATGCCGGCGCCGCTCATCGCAAAGCCGATGCCGGCATTGCCGCTGCCATCAACTGCAATCGACGGATAAAAAGTATAAGCCGAAGGCGTGATTTCTTCGCCGCCAATATCGCCTTGATCTGAGAGCGACAACAACGCCAAGACCGTGGTGTTGACTTTGGTCCAATGTGCTGTGGCTTGCGAAACATTTGGCCCGGCACCCGGAAGAATGGTCATCGTGGTCCACAAAGCATTGCCACGCCACACGGCGTGCAGCGCGCGGCGATCGCCGGTATCGATCAAATCCGCAACGCCTTTTTGCGGTGCATCCGGCATAGTCGAAATGGCGGTGTTATCAATATTGCCCAGAGCGACGAATTGGTGCGAGAAAGCGGGTGCAGTAGTGGGATGGTCCACGCGAATGATGCTCAGATATTCATCCGTGCCGTCGCTATATCCGGAATAGCGCACCAGAAAAGTGCCGACGCTGCCCGGCACGGTTCCAAACATGTGCGCGGGTTGCATCGTGGTTGCGGCCTCGCCCACGGCAGTGGAAGGATCGTGCACCGTGACCGTTGCCGCGCCGCCGCTATAATAGGGCGTCTTGTGCACGATCCACAGTCGCGCGCCGCCAAAAAATCCGCTGCCAAAAGTGAACAAATTGTTAGTGATATAAATCGCTTCGTCGTCAATCGCCAGGCCGGGGTAATCGGCCCAGTAATCCGTGGCGCTGATGGTGATTTTGGAAGCGATGGAGTGAAAATACCATGTGCCGTTGGGATTGCTGTCATCGGAGACCGCGACCAAAATGCGCGAGGTATTGCTGGCAGCGCCGGAGGCGACGTCTGTTTTTTCTAAAGTGATCACGACGAAGCGTCCGGAGTATTGGTCATAAATCACTTTAGGATCGAAAGTTTTGGTCAAAGGCGTGAGGCTGGAGAAAAAAGTGCTCAACGCTTCGCTCTTTTCGGTGAAGCCTGCTTTGGTGAACCATTCGATGGAACAATTGGTCACGGCCACGAGATGGTCGGGCCCGGCTACGCCGATAGGATCCGGTGGAATGAAATAAGTCCCGTTCAAGCTGCCGTTTTCATCGAAGTTGATGCCCTCGATGGTGTTGTTGAGTGGCGGCGCATTGGGTTCGGGATCGGGCAAATCCGCAATTGCAACACCCGGCCGCGGGATGACGGTTTTGATTTCTTGACTGGCTTTGATCTGGTCGAGGTACGAACCGGCCGAGCGTTCGGGTATTTCAGAAGTTTGAATCTTGGGCGAAGGGCGCGCAGCGTCTTGCGCTCTGGCAGGCAAAGCCATCAAAAATATCGCCAGCGCCACAGCAGTGATCGCGGTATGCATTCGCCGCATTTTGTTGAAGTGGTAGAAGAATGGCATGGCAGCTTTTCTCCCAAAAAAAATGGTTAGGATGGATGGCATCGCTCCATTCAAAATTGTCTGGAGCGATTGACGATTAATTGTCGAATAGGAAAAAAAGAAGGGAGGTGGTTGAGGTGGCAAGCGTAGTTATTCTACCCGCAGAGCGAGCGATGTGCAAAATTCAGGGAGTAGAAATCAAGTGAGACGTCGCAATAAAAAGTCAGGACTTTAACAGGGCTGCCAATTGAATGGCTTTTCCCATTTGCATCCCGGCGAATCTGTGATCATAGAAAATGTTCAGCTTGACTTCGCGCGGCGCAATTCGTATTTTGCAGCAACTTATTATGCGTTTGCCATGAAATTGCCTGAAGAATTCGTTTTTGCACCGGAAAAGTTTTTACGTTATCTCTTGATATTACGACCAGCGGATGACAAGTCCAAGTTTCTTGCGGCTGCAGGTTACACACTTGATACCTGGCAAGCATTGGAACGGGACTTACGCCAACAAATTCTAGTTCTGGACGCGACAGAAATCGAGCAGACCAAACACGGTATGGTCTATGAAATTCGCGGCAATCTGCGCGGCCCAAATGGCAAGAGCTTGGCCGTGACCACGATTTGGATGACGGAGAGCGCGACCGGCAAAACCAAAATTCATCACGTTGTATCCAGCGAAGGGGAAAAAAGCCATGAACAAATACGAACTCTTTCAACGCGTCGCATTGGCGCGCGATTTTCCAGCAAAACACCTGCGCCGCGGCGACATCGCAACTATTGTGGATTGCCATCCGGCCTCGCCCGGCGAGAAGCCCGGTTACTCGTTGGAAGTTTTTAACGCCATTGGCGAAACTATTGCTGTAATCGTGGCCGACGAGTCTGAAATACAGCCGTTGCGCGCCGATGAAGTGCTCAATGCTCGTGCATTTGCCGTGGCTGCTTGATCTGTTGCATGCGCCTTATTGCAAATTCACCAACACCAGCACCAGCCCTTCGCTTTTTTCAAGCACCGGCATCGCCTTCCCAATCACCGCGCCCGGCCAAAGCTCGCGATTCGTCGCCTTCATCGCATGCCCCGAAACCTCCGACGTCGTCAGCAAATCCCATGGCTTGATGGGGCCGTTGGCGGCGGTGGCCAAAGCATACACGCGACCGCTGAGTGCAACGTTTTGCCCGCCTTCCAGTACACCTTCTTGCGTGAGCGTTAATCCCGGATTGATGCCGCCCGCGCCGCTGACTACGCCCGCCACGCGTTTGTCGTAGGCTTGATGGCTCAATTTCAATTGACCAGGATTCTCCTCATCAATAATCACCAACGCGCCTTTGGGAATGGGCTGGCTCTCGGAAATCTCGAATGGTTCGGCTAGGTCAGAGCCACCGGTGATTTCGAGGACGCAGGTTTTGGTGCGGCCGACGACATCCAAGCGCGCAGTAGGATTTACAGTTCTAATACCAACGTCACTGTTGGATTTAATCCTCATTCTTTCTTCAACCCACCCTTTTTGACCTTGTTTTGCAGAAAGGATTTTTGTTTGCCTTCTTGGCTTTTTCTGCTTAATTTGAAACGTTAGTTTCTATGCGATTATAAAAGAGAAATTGCTATGACAACTCAAACCGTGACTCTTCAGGAAGCCCAAACTCGGCTGGCCGATCTGCTGATGCTTGCACAAGCAGGCAATGAAATCATCATCGCCGATGGCAACAAACCTTTGGCTCGCTTGGTTCCCATTGCCGAACCGAAACGCAAACGTCGTATCGCAGGCTTGCAACGCGGCAAAATTTGGACAAGCGATGATTTCGATGCGCCTTTGCCGGATGAATTTTGGACAGGCTCAAAATGAATCTGCTCTTAGATACACATACCTTTATCTGGTGGGCCACGGAGCCGGAAAAACTTTCACCACAGGCGCATGCTTCTTGTGAAGATGACAATAACAATTTACTGTTCAGCGTTGCCAGCGTTTGGGAGATGCAGATAAAACTCCAACTCGGAAAAATGAAACTGGATGATCCTTTGAGAGCGTTCATCAAATATCAACAGCAAGTCGATGAGTTGCGAATTCTGCCTATCGCCATTGAGCATGTTTTTGCGCTGGATAATTTGCCCTTTCATCATAAAGACCCTTTCGACAGGATTATAATAGCGCAGGCAAATGTAGAGGAGCTCTTTGTCGTCACCAAAGATGAAATCTTTTCAGCCTATCCTGTAAAGCTAATTTGGTAACTTTCATCAAATCCATGCGCTTTGCTCCTCGCGCTTCGTCTTTTCGCTGCAAATTCACCAGCACCAGCACCAACCCTTCTCCTTTTTCCAAGCTCGACATCGCTTTGCCAATCACCGCGCCTTGCCAACGGACAAAATCCGTCGCCTTCATCGCATGCCCCAGAACCTCCGACGTCGTCAGCAAATCCCCCGGCTTGATGGGGCCGTTGGCGGTGGTGGCCAAATCATACACGCGATCTGTGAGCGCAACGTTCTGCCCGCCTTCCAACACGCCTTCTTGCGTGAGGCTTTTTTTGGTTCCGGCTCGTCCGGCTTATGACTGACGACCGGGATATTGCAAGAGTTTGTCACTAACCCAGCGCGCGATTTTAGTTTCCAAAAACTGGCTTTCCCCGTTGAACAGCGAAATCACTCTTTCCGGATGAAATCTCTTATGAGCTATCATTAGGATCGGGCTGCCCTTGCGCCGTCCGGACCAGTTCTCGCCGTCGTCCACGTTATAAACTTGATAATGGTTCGGCGTCTCCCAGCGTAGAGCAAGTTGCCGGGAATGCCGGTCATAGTACAACTCAAAAGCGATGATCTCATCACGCTGATTCTGCCAGATGATTAGCTCGAGCTCCTGCCCTTCGAACCAGCGGCGCTGCGGCTCGCCTTGGATCTGCCGGAGGTTGGCAATTTCGCGTAACATGGCTCGGTCTCCCCGTGCTTTGAAATTCGTGTCATGGCAACCTGCGTCCCCTGCAATATTTCGACCGATGCCAACCATGACATGATCGTTAAAGCGTTCTTGGATTTTTGATCACTCGCGCGTGCGCTATTTAGCTTCGTAGCCCTGCCCCTTTGTGGGGCACACTGAGAGAGCACTTGAAAAGTCGGTAGAGCTTGTCATTGCGAGCCGGCTTTATCGGCGAAGCAATCCCATTTGATGAGGTTACGCATTGCAATGAGATTGCTTCGGCAAAAAGATGCCTCGCAATGACGGTTGTTACGGGCTTATCAAATGCCCTCTGAGAGGGAATATGATATTCATCGGCAAAGGCGGCCCACAAGGGGCCGGGACTACAAAGCTTTTGCTCCAGCTCACGGCCAAGGAAAGAAGAAGAGAGGTGGCCCCAAACCCATCTTTGTTGAGGATGAAAAAATTTTCATTAATATAAAAGTTTATAAGATATCGCCAAGCAAAAGAATTCACTATTTCTTGTTACACTTTCTTGTCACCGGCTTATGATTGGCTTGGGCTCTAAATAAATTGTTTAATGGTCATTCCTCTTGTCTGTTTGTTTTCAGTGCGGATTCTCTTCTTTCTATCTGAGTAATAGATCGACCCGGCGAAATATTGACAACTTTTTTAAAAATCTTCCGGCCTTTGCTCCCCCATGGCAAAGGGCGGAAGAAGAACAAATCATTCTAGCCTCGCACCATCATGAGAACCCAAAGCCATTCCGAGTCTGCATCGAAAGGGTAACTGCTTGAGGCCACGCTTTCCCAGTAACGCGTAAGCGCCACGAACACCATCACCAAAATTGAAAACCTGGCAGTGGCCATGAAGCCGTGGCTCTTGAAAGTCAAATACGCGCTCATACTCAGAATTGCAAGCGTGGTCACGGACAAAATAAAATCCGGCCAGGCGGATTGCACAAACCAAACCCACAGCGCCACTATAGTGGAAGACAGTAAAACGCTGAAGTGCCATTTCCAATCATCTTGCGCGATTTTAAACTCGATCGGACCGTATTCAAAATAGGCTATAGCCAGCAATAGAAAAGCGTTGCTCATGGTCGAAGCTATAATCGCGGCCATGCAGTGATTCAACGGCCAATCCCACGGGCATACTCTCAGAACCAATCCTACGCCGATCAGCCCCCAAACTAAGACCGCCATGCTCAAATAGAACAAGCCGGGATCGCGCCTTGCGCCGTTGAAAGAGACGCCGCGTTGCCAAAGGGTAAATAGCAAAATGGCGCCGAAGAAGCAAAGCATGGCTTGCGCCGCAGAATACCATATGGGAGGATAAGGAATGCCGGTCATCATAGTTTCCGGGTTATGCCATTGCGCAGCAAAAGGTAGAAAAAAATCCTGCGTTTTAAATTTCCAACCGATTGAAAGACCCAATGGATTTTTTAATCAGTTGGGTTTTTCCATCCGTTGGAAAAATTTGTTTTCCGAGGCTGCCTGAAGGGCTTCAGTTTTCATCTTGTCTGAAAAACTGGCGTAGAATTTTAAGCGGAATGCCGGCCATCTTCCGGCTTTGAAAGTGCGCAAAGTGCTTAAATCGTGATAAAAAATCAAGTACTGGAATTGTTGAAAACAAAAACGCCACTTGCTCGGTTTGAACAAGTGGCGTTTTGTTTTGATATCTTGCTCTCCCACTCTTATTGCCGTCTAAGAGCAAATAAGAGTATGAGTAACCAGCAGCCAGCATCAAACATCCAGCATCACTTCTGCAGCACCATCTTCTTCGCAATCGACTCTCTGCCGGCAGTGACTTTGTAGATGTAAATTCCGGAAGCCACGCCGCGGCCGGCATCATCGCGGCCATCCCAGAGCACGTTTTGATAACCGGCTTGCTGGGTTTCGCCATTGACCAGTATGCGAACACGGCGGCCGAGTTGATCGAAAATTTCGACACGCACCGGCGCGCTTTGCGACAGGTTATAACGAATGCTGGTTTCGGGGTTGAACGGGTTGGGATAGTTCTGCAACACTTCGAACTTCTCCGGCACCAGCGCAATCTTGCCCGCTTCTTTGGCGGCAAATTCCTGCCCGCCGATAATCAGCTTCAGCTTCTTTTGAATGGACTGCGAGCCGGTGCGGAAAATATATTCGGCTTTCGCATTCAGATCTTGCACCGCGCCCAGCGCTTCGTCGATGACATAGACTTTGGCGCCCGCCGGCAAATCGCCGAGGAAATCAAAGCTGACGCGCACGTTGCTTTGCGTTTGATTGGTCGCCACTTCAAATTCCCACACTTGATCTTCGTCGCTGTTGGCGCGATAATCCGTGCAGAATTTTTCTGCGGGCTGCTGCCATTCCGCACGCGGGAACGACACGGCGACGTAACCGCCGATCACCGGCGGCTCCGCCATTTCCAAAGCATCATAACCGGCTTGCGCGCCGTTGCGCACGCCCGCCCAGTTATAATTGTCCTGCGCGTTGTTCGCGCGCGCGGCGATTTGCACCGCCCATTCACCACGCTGCCAGGCGAGGGCCGGCGCGCTGTCTTTGCCGATACGGCCCGGCACTGCTACGGGCTGCACGATCAATTGCATCGGCGCGCCTTGCGGAGCATTTTGTCCGCGCACGACGTAGATGGCATAACCACGCCACGCATCCATCACGTCCGTGAACGTCCATTGATTCTCGAACGACCACAAGCTCACCGTGTCGCGATTGGCATTGACCAAACGCAACGAGCGTTTATGCACCGGGAAATTAAACGGGGTCGCGATCAAATTCCAGCCGGAATAAATCGTCAGCGTATCCGGGCAAACCGTACGCCGGGTTACGCCCGGGCCGCTGTCCAGCACGATGTTTCGTTTGCGCGAAACGATGAAGTAGGAACGGCCCGGAGCAAAAGGCCGGACGTTTGTGCCTTCGGCCCAAGGATTGGCCGGCAGGTTTTGCGGCAAGTAATCGAACAACCGCCATTGCGTCGCGTCATACGCGCCGAGGTCATCTTGCAGCGTGTTGAGCGCATTGGTGTTGTCGAGATTATATGGAATCGAGAACAACTGATAACTGTTGGTGGTATCGCCCACCGCCAGCGGCACGGGATTGCCGTTGGCATCGATGCGAAAATCGCCGGCGCCCGTGGCGCGGGTGCGAATGGGATACCAATAGGTATCGTGGTCAGCCGCAGTGGCGTTGGTGTAGCCGCCATCATAGCCGTAGCAATTTGGGCCGTTGGTGGGACCATAGCCGGTATTGGCGCCGTTATAAGCCGGCGTGACTTGATCGCGTGCCGTGGCGCGAAATTCAATGCCGCGGCGCGTGACACCGGCCAGCGGAATGGTGAATTGGAACGTATCGGTATTGCCCACGCGAAACGCGGGCAGCGGAGGCGCATCAGTGCTGGCGCCGCCCAAGCGATAATTGACCCAAACCGTATCGACACCGGCATCGGGATCCAACACCAACAAGCGATCGTTAAAAGCCTGGCCCACCGGTGCGACGTTGTTGATCAAGCTCTTCACGCGTGTGAGGGTTGGCGGACACATGTCGAAACGATAGCGGGTCGAATCGCGTCTGCTGAAACTCGCGTTGCCGGAAGAATCCGCGAGCCAATAATACAGCGTATCGTCGCCGCACAACACGGTTGAATTGAACGGCACGGAATAGCTGGCGGTGTCGCCGTTGGCAACAATGCGCGTCAAAAGGGCGCTGCCGTTGAAATCATTGTTGCTCACCGGCGGCGTTTTATATTTCCAGCGCACGGCCGCAGCATCGCGCGCGGCTTGCGGCAGATTGATGCGCAACCGCAAAGAATTGTTTGCAAACCAGGTGAGCGCCGGAATGTTGCGCGCCAACACGCCTCCGGGCCTGACCGGCGCGGTGGTGTCGTACTTGAAGCCGAACGAAACCGCATTGGCATGTCCGGAATTTCCTGCTTTGTCAAGCAACCACACATAAGCGTACCAATAGCCTTGCTGCAGCAAAATTTTGTTCAAGAGCAAACTGTCGCACGACAATGACAGCGTGGTGTCGCTCACGGACAACTTGGAACTGCCGCCGTTGGTGGTATCGGCTGCATTCGCGGGCGCCGCGGGGGTGCGCACTAACTTCCAACGCACTTCGGAAATACTGCGGCCGTTTTGCTCATTCCAGCACAGGGGAATGAGATTGCCATTGGTATAATAAGCAAAGCCGCCCGGCCAATAAGCGCCGCTGATGTTTAAATTGACCAGGAGCGGCGCGCCCACGTAATAATACAACGGACTGTAGAAAGCCGAATTGAAACCGGAAGCGCCGTTAGTGCCATCCAGCCAAATCCAGCAATAGTTGCGGCCGGAGGTGACAATGTTCCTTAACGGAATTTTAAAGCACAACGTGCCGCCGCTCACGAAGGGAATGCCGGAGCCGGTATAATCCGAGGGAGTTTGCGGCGTGATATTTTGAGTGATGATCTTCCAGCGCACGAAAGCGACGTTGGCCACGTTATTGGGCAGGCAAATATACAGCGTGTCGCCATAGGTATAGCCGGGATAGCCATAACCATATTGTGCCCAATTCACATTGAGCTGCGTGATCGGCGGCGGCGGCTGATTGATATTGCCGGTTCCGGTCAACGGAATCGTGCTGTTGACCAGCAAGCTATCATTGGTGGTGAGAGTGAGATTGGCGTTATATCCAATCGCAGCGTTGGGTGAAAAAGTCACGCGCACCGTATCGGTATCGGCGGGCGCGATCTTGAGCGGAAACGGCAATTGCACTTGGAAGATCGCCGGCAATGACGATACGATATTTGCAATGCGCAAAGTATCGCTCAAACCCGGCTCGGGCGCGCGCGGATTCGTCACCAATACATATTTTGTGAACGAGCTGCCCACGCTAATTACGCCAAAACTGATGTTGCCCGGCGGCACAAACGCAATGCGCGGACCTTGAGCCCGGCCTCGCAACACGATCTCGGTCGTATCTCTCTTGGTATTGAAGGTGAAGATCACACGCAAGCGGGTTTGATGCGATTGCCTGCTGGTGGGTTGATAGCGCAGGAACGCCACAATACTGCTGTCCCTCTGCAGAACGCCCGCGGGATTGTTGAGCAGCGCGAAATGCGGGCTGGGAACCAATGCCACCGAATTGATGGTGACGTTGTTGCAGCCGGAATTGGTGATGGTCACACTGTCGTTTTTGCTTTTGCCCAATCGAATCGTGCCGAAGTTGACCGTGTCTTTGTTGGAAACCATGTTGCCGTTGCGATAAACCCGCAGCGTCGTGTTCAAGCTGTCGCTGTAAGTGGAGTCCATCGGCACGTTGTTCGCGGAATCGCGTGCGCCGAAAACCAAAAAAGAATATTCGCCATCGGGACCGGAAGGCACATTGGCGTTGACATTGAACACGACCTGGAACAAAGTCGTGTCCTGCCAGTTGCCGGTGGAGGGAATATTCAGATTGTAAGTTCCGCCTTTCAAGCCGTATTTGATGAACGGCTTGGGCGAATTTTTCATGGCCTTGTTGAACAACAACTGCACGGCCACTGTGCCGCCGCTCGTGCAGTTGATAGGCTGGCCACCGCCGTTCAAAAAAGTGATGCTGGTGAGCCGGGGCGGGGTTTGGGCCCGCATCACGGTGCTCCCCAATCCGATCACAGCCGCCGTGAAAAGGAATATCAATCGCTTCATTTGTTCCTCGTTGAATGGTTCGCGCCTGCGCGCCATCTTCTGTGCCGCATGCCGCCGGTGATTCACCGGATTGAATTTGGGTTATATTATGCAATCCCAATGCCGCCGTTTGCATCAAGCCCCCGGCTGCGATTCGAATTGATTTGCCGGCACGGCTGCTGCAATTTTGCAGAAAATCCTGGGAATCTTCTGCGTTCAGATGTGCAGACGCATGCTGCGGCTCGGCCCATCCCGGCGCTTGCCGTAATGGGAGGAAACGCCGCACTGTCCGAAAGTTTAAAATGAAACACGGTTTTGCAATTGCATGAGGCGTAATTCGTAAAACGTAATTTGGTAGTGGACCCTTCAGGCTCGGCGCCTCAAGGCACGACTACGAAATTTCTATGGGAACGTCGGCGGATTTGGCAACGTGCCGCTGGGCGGGGGAGGAGGAGTGATGCCGCCGTTGCCATCGTCTTTCAGCGCCTGGCTGATCAAAATGCCGCCGCCGACCAAACCTACTGCGGCCAGGCCGATGATCAACGCTTTATTGCCGCCGCCCTTGTTATCTTCGGAATAAGATTCGCCGGTGGCAGTGGAAGTATCCCACGAGCTCGGGCTTTCCGTTGCAGTTTGGCCCGAAGCTTCCTGACCGCTCATACTGCCGGCGGCAGATGCTGTGGTCGCGCTTGCCGGTCCCATCAATTTGCGCGCGACGGCTGACATGTGAGCGTCGAGTGCATTGAAATCGCCGTTGAAATTTTCGCGCACCGTTTGCACGACTTTCCCGCTTTTCACGTGCACCATTTGCACTTGCATATCATAGCCCGAACCGGATTTATCGACGCTGCCGAACGCGACCAGCTTGGTAGCGGCCGCGCGGCCGGCTTGCAAAGCGCAATCCTGCGTGCCGCAGCCCATCATGCTGAGACCGGCGGCGGACAACGCCGCTTCCATTTGGCTCTTGCTCATCACCTCGAAGATTCCGGCTCCGCCGAATTCACTGCGCAAACGCTCGGTCAAGCGGCTCGCGTCCGAAGAAGAAACGCGCCCGCTGCCTTCAAGCTCCAGCACGGCGATGGTATATTTTGCTCCCGGATTCGCCGGCTCGTTGCTCCCGGGTCTCGCAGCCCTAACGTCCTGTAAGAAGATAGTGCCGGCAAACGCCGCCAACACCATCAAGGTGACGACCTTTTTCATAACGCCGATCTCCAAAAACATGAATTTCTCCCACCAGGCAGGGAGGCCGGTGGCACGGTTTGAATGCTACGGTGAGATTACGAGCAAGGGAGGGGAATTGCGGGAGGTAAAGTGCGAAAGCTTTTGTGTTGAGACGTATGCAGCATAAACTGTTCATGCGGCCCAACATGAGCGTTGCGCCACTTGTAACGCAACATTTATGTTACGCTTTTGGCGCTGCGTTTCTTTTATGCACGGGGTTTACAACAGTAACCCAGACCTCTTAAGCAATATAATATTCACTCCACCCGCTCGACCCAGATGGCGTCTGAAATTTCGCGGCCGAGATGGTGGGAAACCTCGTTCACTTGAATATGAATCGGCCCATTAAAAGGGGCTTTGCTCATGACTTTGATTTCACTTTGCGGATAAATTCCGAGCTTGCCGAGAAACCGCAACTTTTCCGGATCGCGATCGGAGACGCGGCGCACGATCACAGATTCACCCGCCTCGGAATCGGATAAAGAAAAGCCTTTAATCACCGGCAGCGTGCCTTCTTTGGTGGGAATGGGTGAGCCATGCGGATCCACCGTGGGCCGGCCCAAAAATTGATCGATCTTATCTTCGAACTCCTCTGAAATATAATGCTCCAGCCGCTCGGCTTCCTCGTGCACTTGATCCCAGCTATAGCCCATGGCTTCGGCCAAATACAATTCCAACAAACGGTGATGGCGAATCACTTCCAACGCGATTTTCTCGCCGCCCTCGGTCAATTTCACGCCCTGATAGCGCGAATATTCCACTAACTTCATGTCCGCCAGCTTTTTGATCATGCCGGTGACTGAAGCCTGCGCGATTTGCAGACGTTTCGCCAGTGCGGAGGTTGGAACTTTATCTTCGCGCGCTTGCAGCTCGTGAATCGCCTTGAGATAATCTTCGATGGCTTGTGTGGTCAGTCCGGCTTTTTTCTTCATTTGATTCGGAGGTCATCTATTTTAGCGCCGGCGCAAGCTTTGCGGCTGGTCAAGTTGGTTATACTCAGAAACGATTTGAACTCGCGCGCGGCAGGACCTAAAGCTTTTCTAAAACATAACATGCAACGCGGCTATTTTCAAGCGAAATTTCTGCTTGCATTTTGCGGGCACAGGCCGCACCTTTACAAAGCGGTTAACAAATAAGGAGCGCCGACTGAATAACTTTCTCATTGCGTCGGGCTGTCATTCCCGCAGATTTTAAGCGGGAATCCATTTTACGCCGTCTGGATGCCCGATTAAAGCGCTCGGGCATGACAGATCAAATGTGGGCAATTATCTAATCGACATTATAAATTTCATCATGCTCTCGAAAAGTTTGCGCCGCATAGGACTTCTCACCGGCGGCGGCGATTGTCCGGGATTGAATGCCGTCATTCGTGCGGTAGCCAAGCCGGCCATGAACCAGTACGGCGCCACGGTGATCGGCATTCAGGACGGTTTTGAAGGCTTGGTGGAAGGCCGCATGCTCGAGCTTTCCAATGCCGACGTCTCCGGCATCATCAATCTAGGTGGAACAATTTTAGGAACCTCGAACAAAGGCGACCCCTGGCATTATCCGGATGAAGCGCCGGATGGCAGTATGCAAATCGTCGATGCTTCCGCGCGCGCGATCAAAAATTATAAACGCTGGGGACTGGACGCGCTCATCGTCACCGGCGGCGATGGCAGCATGCACATTTGCCATAACCTTTTCAATGCAGGCCTCAACATTGTCGGGGTGCCGAAAACGATCGACAACGACCTTTTCGGCACGGACGTCACTTTCGGTTTTGACTCGGCGATGAGCGTGGCGACGGAAGCCATCGATCGCTTGCATACCACGGCTTCTTCACATCATCGCGTGATGGTAATTGAAGTGATGGGGCGTTATGCCGGCTGGATTGCGCTGGCCGCGGGTTTGGCCGGCGGCGCGGACATTATTTTGCTTCCGGAAATTTCATTCACCTGGGAAGCGGTTTATCGCAAAGTGATCGAGCGCAGCACGCGCGGCAAACGCTTCAGCATTGTCTGCGTGGCCGAGGGGGTGAAAATTCCCGAGGTGGGAGAAATCGTGCAGGAAATCGATAGCAAGCGCACCGATGCCAGGCGCCTTGGCGGCGCGGGCGAAGTGGTGGCCGCGCAAATTCAGCGCGGCACCGATTTGGAAACGCGCGTGACGGTGTTAGGGCATTTGCAACGCGGCGGCAACCCTACCGCGCACGACCGCATGCTGGCCACCTCTTTCGGCGCCGAGGCGGTCCGCATGTGCGCGGAAGGCGGGTTCGGCAGAATGGTGGCGTTGCAAGGCGCGAATATCCTCAGCGTTCCGTTCGCCACCTGCACCTCGCAACTCAAGCTGGTGCCGAAAGACCATCGTTTGGTGCGCGCCGCTAAAGCGGTGGGCACGAGCTTTGGGGAGGAGTGATAAAGATTTGCAAAAGGAATATTTCAGGCTATATTTGTTCCAGCAAAAAGACAACTACATAGATGGAGTCTTATGATGAAGACAATAGCTGCATCAAGTTTCAAAACGCATTGTTTGTCCCTTCTCAATCAAGTGGCACGCAACCATCAACCAATTATTATCACGAAACGCGGCAAACCGCTGGCGAAGATCGTCGCCTTGCATGACAACCAACACTCGATTCCAAAGCCGTTAAAGGGAAACGTTACTTATTGGGGAGATGTCATATCTCCCATCGACGTTGCTTGGGAAGTGGAGAAAGAATGATCGTTCTCGATACACATGCCTGGTTGTTTTGGGTTGATGACAATTTGAGCGCGCTCTCCAAAACGGCAACTAACGCAATACAGCAAGCGGAGACTTTGGGGTGAACGTTATTTCTTGTTGGGAAATCGCCATGTTGGAAGATTCGTAAATGGGGAAAGATCAGGACTATTTGGTAACATTGAGGGGGACTTCGTTTGCAACAAACTATTGAGTGTTATTGGTCAAACTTTTTTTCAGCAAGCGTAGTCTAAAGAATGTCACAGACAGGAATTGCCGATCACTGTGGATGGTTTATGAAAGACCTCGTTCCCAATCTGCTCAAAACCTTGGGCATCGTCCTGGTTTCTGCTTTCATTCTTTTTTTGTTTTATCCCAAAGACCGGATCAAAGATCAAGTCGTGAATGCGGCGCTGGAAGTGCTGGGCAACAAGCTTTTGGCCATGGTGCCGCAAGAAAAAGAATGGCAAGTGCAACAAGAATTCGAAGCCATGCGCGCGGAGGCTTTGGAGGGCAAGATCGATGAAGAGCATCTCGAACAATTTGCCGCGGTGGTGCTGAATGCCGAAGCTGAAGGCCGGGCGTTGCCGCTGGAAAAAATCGACAGCTCGCTGGTGGCGTTGCGCCACGTGGAAATCAAACTGCAAAAAGACGAGCAACGCCTGCAAAAATTCGCTCATCGCATGCACGCGTTTGAAAAATTCCAGGCGCGTTGGGAGCATGCGTTTTCCGATTCCGAATGGACCGGACAGCCGCCGTTGCCGCGACGGCCATTCTATCGTGTCGACCCGAACTTTGTTGTAAAAATCGATACGGCGGCGATTGCGGCAGTCGTTGCCGCGCATACACACCCGCCTCGCGCAGAAAGCGTGACGGTCATTTCCCTAAAAAAAATGCCGCCGTTGCCGCCGTTGCCGCCGCGTATCGAGATCATGCTGAAAGAGCTTGCGGAAATTTCTCAAGATCTGCCCGTGCAGCTCGAGTATAGATTCACGTCTGAGCCGGATAGCTTTCATTTTGAGCATCACCTGCCGCCGGCCGGTTCTACTTTTGTAAAACCAGTTCCATAAACATCGCGCCCGCAATGGGATTATGGCGGTACGGCGCGATGGGCGTGAAACCCAGAGCGCGATAGAGCGTGAGCGCCTCGTTCATCGCCGGAATTGTATCCAACCACATACGGCTGTAACCGATTTGGCGCGCCTCGGCAATCAGGGCGGTTGCCAAATTTTTGCCGATTCCTTTTCCGCGAAACGCCGGCTGCACATAGAGCCGTTTCATTTCACAGATGCTCGCCGTGATTTTTCTCAAAGCGACCACACCGCCTGCTTCCGCTGCTTCTTCGGCCAAAAGCAGGCAGCCATGCGGCAACGCATATTCTCCGGGAAGTTCCTTCAGCTCTTGGTCGAAATTTTGAAAATCAAGAGTAAAACCCAGCGAGGCCGCATATTCCTCGAACAACTCCCGTACGCGCAGCAGGTGTTCTTGAGAAGTGGCTGATATAATTCTCATGGTTTTTTTGATCCGTATGGAAATTTTCAGAATTTGTAAAAATAAATAACACTGGTTCCAAGCGCCGAAGTCTGCTCTTCTTTATCAAGACGCTCTACCGCCTCCCTGATTTTGCGGCCAGCGTCTATCAAAATGTCTGTATCGATAATGATGAAATTATCCATCTTAAGCCTTCCAGTGTCGGCGTCGAATGTCTCGAACCCAAGCAACGCTATCGCTCATATCGTCGCGATCTTTCCACATCCCGATAAAAGGCTCGTTCTTTAATTTCGACCGTTTAGCCTTTTTGACAAATGCTGGACGCTCATAACGAATCTGTAGGAAGGCGATAAAGTCGATAACTTCTCGCTTGGCTTCGGTAGGCAGTGTATCAAACTGCTGCCAAAGGTTTTCCGGTTTCATAACTTTTTCCATGGCTTTATCTCAAGTATGTTCAAGATGAAAGGAATTCTCTCAATGGCAATAATATAACAATTTTTCATGACTAAACAAAAAGTTTCAAATTGCCCTGCTTCGCCGCGCTAGGACGGCGAGCAGGATGCATGTTTCATTTTAGCACCGTGTTACACGTCACCACGAAACTGGTTGCCGCGCACCGCCGCGTTTCCAATGCACCACGAATCCATTTCAATTCGTCATCGCACTTCCAACATAGATAGCCCGATAACACCGTTTTAAAGGAATCGAATGGCAGGCCGGGCGGTCAAATAATTTTCACTCACGCCCTCAATTCCAATCTCAGCGAGAATCTCAAAAAAACATGAAACTGCCGCACGCACTTTTGCGTTTCACCGATTGTCAACGCAAGCAGAAGCTTCACGCGCAAACGTTGGAAGAGGTCTTCCGCACCTCGCGATTATGCCGGTATATTGAGCCGGATCGTAACGATCAACGTCTTGCTCTCAAGAGGCAGTTTGTTTGCCCAAGTCAACACCTCGCAGCATTCGCACGGAAGAGGTAAAGCGGCGAATGTTGTTTGAGATGAACAACTGTTTCAACGCGCCTGCTGTCTGGGTGGCGGCGCAAAAAAAAGCGCTTGACTCTCATCTGTTCTCTCTTTATTTTCACCTGATTTGTTGATGTAGACTCAATTTTCACTCAAGGAAAATCTTCTATCGAGCTGTTGCTACGGGATCGCGGTAAAAGAAGTTGATCAACAGTTTTCTGGTTTTGCTGTGTCCGCATTCCGGCGTAGCGATGGTTCGGTGGTTGGCTCGATCAAACCGAAACGTCTGGTCTTTGCCATATAATCCGAACTTGGTCGCCGTTCGTATGATCAATAGGATTGATGGTCAAAGCCCTCTGGGCTGCGTGGAAACAGCGCCTACGTTCTCGGTTTTTTTATTTTATGATGACACCAAACGCTGGAGGTTTTAATGAAGAAAGTGCTTTCTCTGATCGGCTTGTGCGCATTGTCGTTGCACGTAGCTGCAGCCCATGCGCAAAGCCCCGGCAGCAGTGCCGTTCCATTTTTGTTGATCACGCCCGGCGCGCGCGCTTCCGGCATGGGCGAATCGTTCGTCTCCATCGCGGACGATGCCACTGCCACTTACTGGAACCCGGCTGGCATGGCCTTTCACACCGGCACGAAGGTCGCACTGATGCACGCGAAGTGGCTGCCGCAATTGGCCGACGATCTTTATTATGAATACGCCACGGCCACCCACCCCATTAAAGACCTCGGCACGGTCGGCTTTTCTATCACTTATATCAGCCTCGGTTTGCAAAGCATCACCGGCGAAGATAGTCCGGAAGTGTTAGGCACGTTCAGCAGCAATGAGTTCGCCCTTGCCGGCTCGTTTGCCACCAAAGTGGGAGCGAACAACTCCGTGGGCGTGGTGTTGAAGCTGATTCGCAGCAACCTCGCGCCGGAGCTGGATAACACCACGCAGAAAGGCGACGGCAGCGGCACTTCTTTTGCCGTGGACCTCGGCTACCTGCACAAGAATCTTTTGCTCGACCGCCTCAACCTCGGCGTCAATTTGACCAACGTCGGGCCCAAGATCACTTACATCGATGCCGCGCAAGCCGATCCTTTGCCCACCAATTTGCGCCTCGGCCTCAGTTACGAGCTGATCAAGCAGGAATACAACACCTTGATCATCGGCACGGAGATCAACCGGTTGTTAGTGGCACAGGGCGACGATGGCAAGGCCCTGCCGGTTTATCAGGCTATTTTTAAAGCTTGGGGCGACGAGCCTTTGAGCGAAGAGATGAAGCACATCATTTATAACGCCGGTGCGGAATACTGGTACAACAATTTCGTCGCCTTGCGCGCGGGATATCATTACGACCGCGATGGCCGCGTGAAATACGTCACCTTCGGCGCGGGCTTGAAATACTCCAGCTTGAATCTCGATTTCGGCTATGTTTCCGCCGGTGAAGGCCACCCGTTGAGCGACACCATGCGTTTCTCGCTGGGCTTGAATTTGGGCAAGAATACGAACACCAGCAACAATTGAGCGGAATTGATGCAGCGCCGGTTTTGCAGGAAGCCTCGGTTAAATGTCATCCTGTAAGGATCTTTTTAAGCGTCGGGCACAAGATCGTAATGATCTCATTGCTTAAAAAGATTTAGAGGTGTGAAAACGCTCGAATTTGTCATTGCGAGCGGAGCGAAGCAATCTCTAACTCCAATACGTGCACGCACCGGGATTGCTTCGCTCCGCTCGCAATGACGTTTTCACACAGCCTGATTCAGACTGTGTGAAAACGCTCGAATTTGTCATTGCGAGCGCAGCGAAGCAATCTCTAATTCCAATACGTGCATGCGCCGGGATTGCTTCGCTGCGCTCGCAATGACGTTTTCACACAAGCTGATTCTTGCAGAATGACACGAGTAGAAAGTTCGATTCGCAATCCCAATTGAATAGCGGCAAAACCTCCTTCCCTTCAGAAAAAAATTTGTGAACGACCTCGTTTGTGAATGATATGCACTTTCGGCTGAGTTTTTTTTTGTGCGGTTTGATTGCACTTGCCCATTTTTCCAACACGGCTGCGGAGGTTCGCCGGCCCGGCGCGCAGGCCGGCCGTGAAAATTTGCATGCCCGCTATCGCGCCGGCCAGCCCTCCCAGCGTTTCCGCTCTACGGACGCGCGCGCAAAGATTTCCGCTGCCGGCATCGATACCTTCAACATCCTCGCCATTCGCGTTGAGTTCAAACCCGATACTTCCGACCGCACCACCGGCAACGGGCGTTTTTTGCGCGTTGCCGACAGCAAATACACGGTCGATCCGCCGCCGCATCACCGTTCTTATTTTGCCGCGCAATTGACCGCATTGGCAAATTATTATAAAAGCGTTTCGCGGGGAAAAGCGTTTCTGCAATTTGAAATTTATCCGCAGGCCGAAGAAGAGGCTTATGCGCTCGACCGCACCATGGATTATTATGGTCCCGGCCGCGAAAGCGCGCAAAGAGACCGGCGCCTCGCGGAATTGTTGCGCGACGGTTTCACCCGCGCGGACGCGCAAGGCGCAATTAATTTTTCCCGCTTTGATAGCTTTATTCTATTTCACGCCGGCGTCGGTGAAGATTTCAATGAAGATTCCGATCCCACTCCCAACGACATTGCCAGCGCGTTTTTCTCCCCGAATGATTTGCGCCAGGAATTGGGCAACGGCGATCCTAACTATCGCGGGATTGCCGTGCAAAACGGTTCCTTCTATATAGAAGACGGCATCATTCTGCCCGAAACGCAATCGCGCGAAATCGGCAATCAAGGCTTGACGGAATTTGGTTTGCTCGGGACTTCGGCTTTGATGTTCGGTTATCAACTGGGTTTGCCGAATCTGTTCAATACGGACAATGGCGGCTCCGGCATTGGCCAGTTCGGTTTGATGGATCAAGGCTCGAATAATTATCAAGGCCTGCTGCCGGCGCAGCCCGGCGCGTGGGAAAAAGCTTTTTTGGGATGGGAAGAACCGAGCATCATAACGCAAGGCGAGAATCTCACCGTTGCGGCGGCGTTGCATGCGAATCCCAACAAGATTTACAAAATTCCCATTACCGACACGGAATATTTTCTTTTGGAAAACCGCCAGCGCGATCTCAACGGCGACCGCATTGCCATTGGCCGGGACGTAAACGGCACGCGCATCGAATTTAAAGAAAGCAGTTTTCTCGCCGGCAATCCTATTGGCGTGATCACGGCGGTGGATGAATATGATTTCGGTTTGCCGTTTGCAATCGACAACAACAGCCGCGCGTTGCCGGGCGTGGGCATTTTGATTTGGCACATCGACGAAGCCGTGATTCGTGCGAAATATTCCTCCAATCAAATCAACAATGATCCCGATCGTCGCGGCGTCGATCTCGAAGAAGCCGATGGCGCGCAGGATATTGGCAAGTTTTACGGTTTTCTTTCGCCCGGCTCAGGCAGCGAGCTGGGCGTGCCCGAAGATGCGTGGTGGAAAAGCAATCCCATCATCACAGAATTTCTGCGTCCGCAAGAAGAAGTGACTTTCGGCCCTAAAACCATTCCGAAGACCTCTTCCAATGACGGCGTTAATTCCGGCATCGTGATCACGAAATTTTCAGAGATCGCGCCGCTCATGACTTTTTCCGTGCGCAATCAATTTGCCGTGGCAAACTTCCCGCAATTCGCGGGCGGCAAGAGCAATGCGCTTTCACCGATGCTGGCCGATTTGAACGGCGATAGTCAAAGCGATATTGTCGTTGCCACTACCGCCGGAGAAATTTTTGCGTGGCAATTCAACGGTGAGAAAGTGATTGCGAATAGCGATTCCGCGACGATCACGCAGCCGCATGGCAAGCAAAGCAAAATTCCGGCAGCGCGCTTTGCGATCGTGGGCGATTCTTTATTCTCGCCGCCGGCTTTGGCCGATCTCAATGGCGATGGCCGCGCCGAAGTGATTGCCGCCGGCAAAAATGGCAAAGTGCAAGCGTGGCAAGCGCGCGATAATAACGGCGATGGCCGCGCGGATTTATTCTGGGAATTTGCCGTGGGCAATTCCGTGCGCCCGAATCTCGCGGTTGCGAACGATCGTAGTGCGATCTACTGTGGCACGGTTGATGGCCGGTTGATCGCAATCTCCAACACCGGTGCACGTTTGTGGGAACTTGCTCTTGATGCGGAAGTACGAGGAATCGGTTTGAATGAAAGATCGGAACTCCTCGCCGGCACGGCGAATAGCCTGGCAGCAGTTTCGCAAAACGGTGCTGTAATCGAAAACCGGCCGGTGGCCGGCGGTGTGCGCAGCGCGCCCGCCTCGGCAAACATTGAGAATGATCAAAACGCCTTTGCCATTATTTTTGCGGCGGCAGAAGACGATCTGCGCCTTCAAAGCGGCGTGACTTCAGCGTCAGGCACGCGCGCCCTTCAAATCAAAGATGCCGCAATACATTTTGCGATTGGCGATATTTCCGGCAAAGGCCGCAAAAATATCATCACCGCCGGCGGCAATCAAGTGCGTTCCTATGATTTCAACGGCGTGCTCACACGCGAATTTCCAGCGCGCATCAGTATCGCCGTGAATGCCAAAGCGCGACCGACATTAACGCCGGTCGTTGCGGACGTTGATGGCGATGGAATACAAGACGTGCTGGTGGCCGGCGCCGACGGCAATGTTTATGTTTATCGCGGCGATGGTCGTTTGCTCGAAGGATTCCCGCTTGCCATGAGCGGCCCGGGCCTCGGCAGTTTGGCCGCAGCGGATTTGAATAACGACGGCGTTTTGGAGTTGATTGGCGCTTCGGGAAATGGCTACGTTCACGTGTGGCGCTTGCCCAACAGCAAAGGCGCGGCCGCATGGCCCATGCTGTATCACGATCCTTTGCATTCCAGTTTGAATGCCAATCGCGAAACTCCGGCGCCCATTGCCGCGGCTGCTTTGATGCCGGAAAAGAGCGTTTATAATTATCCCAATCCCACGGCAGGAAACGCCACGCGCATTCGTTATTTTTTACGCGAGACCGCGCGCGTCAAAATTTCCATTTTCGATACCGCCGGCGATTTAGTCATCGAGATGGACGGCCCCGGCCTGGCTGCCGCTGATAATGAAGTCGAATGGAATCTCGACGGCGTGCAAAGCGGCATATATTTGGCAAAAGTTGAAGCCGAAGGGGAGGGGCAGCGTGCGGTGAAGATTATTAAGATTGCGGTGGTGAAATAAAGTGTAAACTCAAAGCGAAGAGGCGCAATCATGATCACAAAAGAAACCATAAAATCTGAAGTCGAAAAAGTAAAAGATGATTATCTGGAGGTGCTATATAAAATCGTCAAGATTTTTGAGCAAGCATCCGCAGGTGACAGTTTTGTGCGAGATATAAGAGCAAAGAATGCTGACAAGCTTGACGAGGTCAATTGGCAGGTTTTCATCCAAAAAACTTACGGGTCTTTTTCAGATAGCCCGATCGTGCGCCATTGCAAATAATGCGATACTTGTTACCCACAATACTAAAGAGTTCGCTCGGGTAATGCCTCAGTTATTGGTGGAGAACGTAGCGCAGACATCTTGTCTGCAGGCAGGATGCCTGCGCTACTCCACACGTAACTGAGGCATTACTCGCTCGGGTTGCAAATTTGAAGTGGGAAGATTGGGAAGAGTGATAAGGTTCATCTTTAAATTACTGCCAAGCGCCGTCAGCAAACGGTTATTTTAAATGCATCCGACTTTTGGAGGCTGGTAATGAAACTTTCGTCAGTTCTACGCTTCATATCCGTGGCCGCGCTGCTGTCGTTTGCTTCAGCCCAGGCACAATTACTCAACGCTTTTGGCGTCAAAGCAGGAATCAATTCATCTACTTCCAATATTGAGTTGCGGGCGTTTGGCGGCGAATCGCTGGACACCAAAAGAAGAACCGGCATACACGCGGCCATTTTTGCGGAATGGCTCAAGCTGCCGGTTTTTTCGGTAGTGACGCAAGTGGAATATGCGCAACGCGGCTTCATAGACGAAATACCCGTCACCGGCGAAGACAGCCCCGAACTTCTCGGATATGCTACCTCGAACACGCGGCTGGATTACCTCTCCGTGCCGATGCTGCTGAAGCTGAAAATTCCAGGCGCGAGCATTTTGCCCTATGTCCTCGCCGGTCCGCGCTTCGATTTTTTAGTCAACCGGGAAGCCGGAAATTATGAGCTGGGAAATATGAGTTTTCCGAATTTGTTCGCTCCAGACTTCAAAGATCAAACGACAGGCGGCACTGTAGGTTTGGGAATGACGACGGGCAAAGCTCTTCTCTTGCCGTTATTGCTTGAGCTGCGGTATAATTTTGATTTCAATGATAGCGCCGACACCAGAGCTATCCGGGCAAAAAACAATTCCGTCGATGTTTGGCTGGGAATTATGCTGTAAATAAAATCATTTTTATGGAAGACAAACTCAAAAGTTCGGTGGGATTGCGATTGCTCATCATCGGCGTGTTGAGTCTGGTGTTGCTCATTCCGGCGATTATGATACAAGACTTAATCTCTGAGCGTGAAGCGCGCCGGGAAAGCGCGGTCCTGGAGGTGAGCGATAAATGGGGCAAAGCGCAAATGATTGCCGGCCCGATTTTGATGATCCCTTATCAGCGTTTCATCAAAGATGAAAAAAACAATCTGGTTACGCTGACGGAACGCGCCTATCTCTTGCCGGAAAGCCTGGCGATCGCGACCGAGCTTCTTCCAGAACGGCGCTATCGCGGCATTTACGAAGTGATTTTATATAATGCCCGGATTAAAATGCGCGCGCACTTCGCGCCGGTTAGTTTGGAAGGCTTGAATATTCCGGCCAATGATATCTTGTGGCGCGAGGCTTCTTTGTTGCTGGGCCTCAGCGATTTAAAAGGCATCCGCGACATCAGCACCGTGAATTGGAACGGCAAAGAGCTCGTTGCCAATCCCGGTATTGAATGGAAAGAGGTTTTGGAAACGGGCATCACGGTGAAGCCGGAATTGGCGGCCGCCGCGGAAAGTTATCAATTCGCCGTGGATTTGAATCTGAACGGCAGCGGTGAAATTCAGTTTCTGCCTGTGGGCAAAGAAACGCAGGCAATGGTCGCGTCACAGTGGAACAATCCCAGTTTCATCGGCCAATTTTTGCCGGTGCAACGCGAAGTGCAAGCCAATAACTTCCGCGCGGAATGGAAAGTACTGCACCTCAATCGCAACTATCCGCAAAAATGGACGGGCGCGCAACCGCTGTTGCCGGCTTCGGCATTCGGCGTCAAATTATTGTTGCCGATCGATGAATATCAGAAAACCACGCGCACCGCCAAATATGCCATCATGTTCATCGCCCTGACTTTTTTGGCGTTTTTCATGACCGAGATCTTGAACAAAAAAGTGATTCATCCCATTCAATACATCCTCATTGGCTTGGCGCTGATTTTATTTTACACGTTGCTCTTATCGATTTCCGAACAGCTCTCTTTCAATCGCGCTTATTTGATTGCGAGCGCGGCCATCATCGGCTTGATCACCGCCTATGCGAAAGGCGTGCTTGGCAGCAATTGGGTGACGGCGATTATCGCGGGTATTTTGATCGTTCTGTACGGTTTTCTATTCGTCGTTTTGCAATTGCAGGACTACGCGCTATTGCTCGGCAGTCTCGGTTTGTTCGTCATTCTTGCGATCGTCATGTACCTCACCCGCAAGGTCGATTGGTTTGCGTTAGCGCGGCCCGGCTCCGAAGCTTTCAAGTGATGATCAAAACAAGGAATTTTTCTGTGAGCGCATGCAAAAACAAATTTTTTTGTAAGGCAATAATCGCCTTCGCCGCCCTGTTGCCGGTCGCGCTCTTCGCCCAGCTCCTCGAGCCGGAATGGACGCATCCTGAATTGAAATGGAGCTCGCTCGAAACCGGGCATTTTTACGTCCACTTTCACAACGGCGCGGAGCAAACCGCCAAGTTGACGGCAAAAATTGCGGAAGAGGTGTATGCGCCGATCACCTCGTTGTATGGCTACCAGCCCGACGGCAAGATTCATTTCGTGATCATCGATTATGAAGACGTTTCCAACGGCGCGGCGTTTTATCTCGACAACAAAGTGGAAATTTGGGCGAGCGCGATGGATTTCGAGCTGCGCGGCACGCACAATTGGCTGCGCAACGTGATCACGCACGAGTTCACGCACATGATCTCGCTGGGAGCAGCGCGCAAATTAACCCGGCACATTCCCGCGGCGTACGTGCAATGGATCGGCTATGAAGACGAAAAGCGCGACGATGTTTTGTATGGCTATCCCAATCGCATCGTGTCATATCCCATTCCCTTCACCGTCATGCCGCCCTGGTTTGCCGAAGGCGTGGCGCAATATCAACGCTCCGGTTTGGATTATGACACGTGGGATTCGCATCGCGATATGCTCACGCGCACGGCTACGGTCGAGAATAAATTGTTGAGCTATGACGAAATGAACGTGTTCGGCAAAAACAGCATCGGCAGTGAGCGCGTTTATAATCAAGGCTATTCGCTGTCGTCGTTCATTGCCAAACACTACGGCGAGGGCGCGCTGCAAAAAATTAGCAACAACATGCGCAGCCCTTTGCGTTATTCTTTCAATCGTGCAATTAAAAAAGCCGTGGGCAAAAGCGGCTCGGACTTGTATGAAGAATGGAAAAAATCCCGCGAAGAAAATTATGCCCAGCGGCTGCGCACCATTCAAGCCAACAAAGTCGAAGGCGAATTGCTGGAACGCGAGGGCACCGGGAATTTTTATCCGCGTTGGTCGCCGGATGGGCGCACGCTCGCCTATTTGACCAATCAAGGCGGCGATTTTTTGGGGCAAACCGCGCTGGTGACGCGCGACTTGGCAAGCAAGAAATTGAAAGCACTGAAGGCCGGCGTGCATTATTCTTTGGCCTGGTCCGCCGATGGGGAAAAAATATTATATTCCCGCAAGTCGACGAAGAATCCTCATCACCGGGATACTTATGATTTGTATGTTTATGACCTGGCCTCACATGATGAAGAACGCCTCACTTACAATGCCCGTGCCCACAGCCCACATTGGTCGCCGGACGGCAAGTCCGTCGCCTGCGTGGTGAATCACGACGGCACCAGCAACCTGGCGGTTTTCGATCTCGCGCCGCGGCAGCTCAAGATGCTCACGTCGCACAAAAATCAAGAGCAAGTTTACCTGCCGCAATGGTCGCCCGATGGCAAAAAGATTCTGTTCAGCCAATCCCGTGGGCGCGGCCGCGCCTTGCATTGGTATGAAGTCGCAACCGGAGAAATTACGCCGGTGGATTTGAATCTGACCAATGGCGCCGGCGAAGAAACTGCTTCTGCTTCCGACAGCCGCGACGCGGTTTTCAGCCCCGATGGCCGGCGCATTTTTTTCAGTTGGGATCGCACCGGCATTTTCAACATCTATGCGCTCGATCTCGCCAGCAACGAAATCAGCCAATTGACCAATGTCATCGGCGGCGCGTTCATGCCTTCGGTGAATGCGAACGGCGAGCTGGCATACAGCACTTTCGCAGCCGAAGGCTATAAAATTGCGCAGCTCACAGATCCGCGCGGCCTCTCTTTCGATCTCACGCATTATCTGCCCGATCCGGAAAGCCAAATTCTTCTGGCCTCGCGCGACGGCAAGCTCGCGAGCGATGACCTCGGCGCGATCAAGCACGGCGCGTATGACGATCGCAATCTCCCGAATTATGAAGTCAAGCCCTATCACAATCATTACACCTCCATCGCCATTCTGCCGCGTTTGGTTTTTGATTATGGCACGACCAAGCTGGGCAGTTATTTTTATTCCGGCGACATGCTCAATAAGTATAACTTTCTGGCCGGCGCGGCGATCAACACCAAAAAAGATTACGATCTCTTTCTGTTGTTCGATTACAAAAAGTTCGGCCCGACGTTATTTTTGGAAGCCTATAATCAAGTGCGCCATAGCTCCGGCTTCGAGCAAGATTTGGGTGATTTGAAATTTCGTTACAACTTGATGGAATTTGATCTGGGCGCGCAATTCACGCTGGGCAATCATCATGTTTCGCGCTTCGCTTTGATTTATAACCGCTACAACGCCGGCATTTCTTTTGTCGATCGCGGCGTCAAGCAAAGCCTCGGCTACACCTATTACGACGGCAAGATCATTTCTTTTCAACACCGGCATGATGCGCGCCAGCGCGCGCTCGACACCGACATCAATCCGCGCTCGGGCCGCACCGTGCATGTTCGATATGACCTCGAGTTCAATGATTTCATCAGTTCCGATGAGCCGTTTGTGCTGACGGATTTCGGCACCTTTACTGAGAACTTCGTGCCGCAAAACACGCATCGGGCGCAATTGGATTGGACCGAACGTTTCACGCTGCCCGGCCGCACCGGCTTGTCTTTGACCGGCCGCGGCGGTTTGTTGACGCGCGAGGTTGACAGTTTCTTCTATTTTTTTGCGGGCGGATTGGACGGCGTGCGCGGTTATCCTTATTACAGCATGGAAGGCCGTTATTTGCTGCATGGCCGCGCGACCTATCGCTTCCCGCTTTGGCGCAAGATAAATTTTTCTTTGTTGAATCTTTATTTCGACAAAATTTATCTCGCCGCTGCTTATGATTACGGCGGCGCTTTTGATAAAACCAAAGGCTTCAGCAACAAGTTGCACGATAGCGTCAACTTGCAACTGCGCGCCGATTTGTTCTCGTTTTACGGCTTTCCCACGCGCCTCGGCTTCGATGCGGCTTATGGCTTCGATCAATTCACCAATGCGCGCACCGGCATTACCTATGGCAAGGAATGGCGCTATTATTTCACCCTGGCATTTGATTTTTTGGATGAGTGAGAATTTGGCCATGAAAAAACTGTTCAGGCTCAACTTTTTGACACGAGTGGCCGTGATGCGCACGGCAGTTCACTTTTTCCTGTCATTCAGGAGGAATCTTTTTCAACGCAGCCGCGGTGTGTGGTGTTCAAAAAGATTCCTCCTGAATGACATGTTGTTGGGAAGCGCGGCATGCCTAATCGCGGTACCTGCTTTGTGCCAGCCGGTGGTCCTTGTTGAAAAGCAAAGTTCGACAATCATCGCGCCGCCGCATTTTGAGTATCCCTTCGCGCAAGCCAATATGAAATTGCGTGCAAGCTTCGACCAAGAAAACCTGCCGATGACGTCTCACGCCTCACGTCTGCCAGAAGAAGGCACTGCGCCTGCCAAACGTTCCGTGCTCAAAGCTGCGTTATTTTCTGCCGTGCTGCCCGGTGCCGGGCAAATTTACAACCGGTCATATTTGAGCGGCCTGCTGTTTTTGGGTATTGAAGCGAGCGGCTTTTACCTCAACCGCAAGTACAATCGCGACGGCGACCGTTTGACCGGCGTGTTTGAGGCTTTTGCGAATTTGCATTGGAGCGAAGACCGCTATTGGGATTCTTTGGCGCGCGACAGCGGCGGGCAGTGCTCGGCCAGCGATCTGGTGTGTTTGCGAGAATACGAACGCCAGAGTTTCAGCCATTTTCTGCCCATCACAAAAAATCAAACCTATTTCGAGAATATCGGCAAATACGATCAGTTCAACGCCGGTTGGGATGATAGCAATAGCGGCGACGCACGCCAGCGCGATTCGGAAAATCGCGAAGCTTACACCTTTATGCGCCTGGAGACGAATGACAAATATAAAATTGCCGCCACCGGGGTTACGGTCGTTCTCGTCAATCATCTCGTCAGCGCGTTGCATGCGGCTTACGTCACCAACAACCATAATCGCATGCTGGCCAACAGCTCTTTGAAGTTGGGAATGGAAAAACACGACCGCCAACTTGTGCCCGTGGTTCATTTCAAAATGGCGTGGTAAATTAACAAAAAACCAATTCGCAAAATTTTTATGCGTGAACATATTTCGAAAAAAATACCGGCGATGGTATCCCGGCATTTGTTGGGTTGCTGTTGTTGCGTCTCCGCATGTTGCATGATTGCGCTCGCTACGGGCAAGTTGCAAGCTCATGCTCCCGGCGATTCTTCCGCGCCAAATTTGCAGAACGCGATGATCGCCCCGGTGATGAAATCGATCTCGTCCGATTCTACAACAGCGCCGCTTTCCGAAAAGAAAATCTCGCTTGGCGGCGCGTTTTTGCGCTCCGCGTTGATTCCGGGATGGGGGCAGAAAAGCTTGGGCGCGCGCTCGGGCGCGCGCAATTTTTTTGTTGCGGAAGTGGGATTGATTGCCGGCGTGGCCGCATTCAACGTTTATGGCAATTGGCTGGAAGATGATATGCGCACGCTGGCGTCCGAGCATGCCGGCTCGGCTGTCAACGGCAAGGCCGATCAATATTTCGTCGACGTGGGAAATTTTTTGAGCCTGGAAGAATACAACCAATCGCGTCTGCAAAACCGCGACGTGCAAAATTTGTATGATCCTGCCACGCATGCCTGGCGCTGGGATACGGATGGGAACCGGCTGCGTTTCAAGCAACTGCGCTTGAACAGCGATCGCGCGCATGCCAAAGCCGAGCTGGTCATCGCCGCAGTTCTGGCCAATCACATCATCAGCGGCATTCACGCCGCCTGGCTCGCGCGCCGCGCGAAATCCGAACCGCCTGCCGAACAAGGCTCGATTTACGTTCCGAAAGTCGGCGTGTCACCCGCATCCGGCATGGGCTTGAAGCTGACGATGCGGTGGAAGTTTTGATGCAGGATCTAAAAATTTTCCCGGCAGTAATATCCTGCTTGCTGCTTTTTATTTCTTGTTCGCCGCGTCCCAATATTAAAACTGAAACCAAGCCCGTTGCTACCGCCGCAGCCAAGCCCGTCGATACCGCAGCGCTTTGCCGGCGCGCTACCGCCATCGCCCGTCTCGAAATACTGGGAGCAGAAATCATCGAAACGACCGGCGACGAAAAACCGTCGCACGCCGTTTATCACGTCTCCGGCAAGGTCGTGCAAAATTTGAAAGGCGATTTAAAAGAAGGGGAGCTGCTTGAGTATTATAATGCCCTCGAGGCCGATCTACAATATCCCCCGCCCGGACATTTAATTGTTTTTTTGATTCAAACTATCGATGCGCAAACGCAAAAGCAAGCGTGGGCGGCCATGAAAGATTCCGAGTTTATTTATACGGAAAAACTGCTGCAAGAAATCAAAGCATGCGTGGCGAAAAATTAAAGATATGGAAGCGCCGCGAGCATGTAGCACGATTAAGCCAGGCGGCCGGCCGTTATCGATCTTGCGCCTGCATCGCCTCCAGTTTTTTCAAATCGATATGGCTCACCGCATTTTTAAAATCTTCCGATAGAACTCCATAGCCCGTCACTTCCACCAAAAAACGCTCGCCGACAATTAAATACATTTCCCCGCTTTGATCCTTCACATAATATCTTTCGAAACCACGAAAGCCGTTAAAGATAATCGTGCGCTCATAGCCGGTTTCGGTTTCGGATTGAATTTCGCTGGACAACCACGGATAAAACCCCGCGGCAAAAATGCTTAAATTTCCCGGATCCGTAATTTTGATTTCAATATTATTCCCGGCGGAATCGGCGTAGCTGCCGGCGGCCAGTGACACCAGAACGCTGTCATTGATCGCGCGTTCGGCCGTCATGTCGTCGCGTCTCATGTTGGGCAAGCTATCGGGCAGCAAAGCAGCAAGCTGCCGGCAATCTACCAACTCTGCCAGCGTTTTGCCGCGCATGGGCGGCATCTCATAAATTGCTTCCGGGAGTTGAGCAGAAGGGATATTTCTTTGCGTTGGGGAAACTTCAAACAATTGCGATGAAGCATGCTGCGAAGTTGTATCCACAGCGGATTTGTCTTTTGAGCCTGGCAGATCGCAACCGGTATACAAAAAAAGCACGACAGCGGCAAGCATGAAAAACGAAACAGGTTTTGGCATTTTCTCTCCCGAACCGGATGGAGGTGTTGCAAGCTGAAGAAATCACACTGCAACTGCGCCAAGTGCCAGTTGCGAAATTTGTTTTGGGAAGCAAGCAATTAATAGCGACGAAACTCTTCAGTTGGCGAGATCAAAACACGAGAGGAAAATATTTAAAAGCGCAGTGCAAATGCGTCACACCCTTTTCAAGGTTTTAAACCTTGAAAAGTGTAGTTACTGACCAAACGACATTTGGACAAAAATTTATAAAAAACTTCTTGACTTTACGTTCACCTTGTATTATAATGAAGGTGAACATGATAGCACGATGAACGAAAATCTATTTGGACAAGAGTATCGATGGATTTTTTAAAAAACTTTTTGTTATTGATACAAACTGGCTTCTTTTACCGGTTTGAACCTCACTTCGAAAATTTCAGGAGGCCATATGAAAGATTTGACCGAAAAACAGAAAAAGATTCTCGAAATCATTTCACGGGACGTTAAGCATCGTGGTTATCCGCCCACGATGCAAGAACTCGCAGATGAGTTGGGCATTCGCTCGAAAAATGCAATCTTCAAACACCTGGCGGCACTGGAGTCGAAAGGCTTCATCAAAAAACATGGCGGCGGCGCGGCGCGCGGGCTCACCGTGTTGAACGCGAAAGGATTGCCGCAGCAAATCATGGCAGACAATGTCCCGGTGTTAGGCAGAATTGCCGCAGGCATGCCGATTCTCGCGCAGGAACACATAGAGCGTTACGTGCCCGTGCCCGATTACATCACCGGCGACGGCGCAGATTATTTCGCGCTGCGCGTGCAGGGCGATAGCATGATCGACGCCGGCATCCACGAAGGAGATTTGGTCATCGTGCGCTCGGCCAATCAAGCGCGACATGGCGACATCGTGGTCGCTTTGACCGGCGAAGAAGCCACGGTCAAACGCTACATGGCCAACGGCAACATCCAGCCTTACTTGAAGCCGGAAAACAATGCCTACGCCAACATTCCGCTGGATACCTCCTGGGAAATTCAAGGCAAAGTGGTTGCGCTCATCCGCGACAGCGTGAATTGAGTTGTTCGAAAAGGGCATTGCAGGGCCCCGCAACTATCATCATTGCGAGGCATCTTGATAAAGCCGGCTCGCAATGACGGAAGCTATGTCATTGCGAGGCATCTTTTCGCCGAAGCAATCCGTTGCGCGGTGCAACTTCAGTGAAATGAGATTGCTTCGCCGATAAAACCGGCTCGCAATGACGGAAGCTAAAGCCAGCTCGCAATGACGGAAGCTATGGTCACGAAGCTTTCCCAGTGCTCAAAAAGATTCTTGCAGAATGACAGCTTTGGGGCGTACCCACACAAAATAAAATAGAACTGTTTCTTTAATCTTCTTGCTCATAAGATTACCACGAGGTCATTTCCACGTTTTTTCTCCCCCTACATAACTTCCCTCATGCTTGACTTTGCCTGCAACGTTGTTTACTTTGCTAAAAAAAGTTGGCTGAAAGCGCGGAAGCCTCGCCGGCATGAAAAATTTTCTCAAGAAAATTCTGCTCTCTTTACCCCTTCTGATTTTGTTCGGCATCACCTTGCTGGACACCGTCTGGCTCATTGTCGGGCGTGCGCCGGAAGTGGTGCGTTTGCTGCGTGACGGTGTTTTGCTTGCTGCGCTGTTGCTGCTCGTGCCTTTGCACGTGAAAATAAACTGGCTGCAGGAACGCCGCATCTTTCCGGTGTTGCGCAAAATTTTTTTCGTTCTCTGCACCGGTTTTTTGGTTATCGCCTTGGCCGGCCTCTATTTCGACAACGCGAGACTCTCTGAACCCGGACATTCCCGCATTTATCTTGGACTGGATTTTTTCTTGTTGGGAACGGTGGCAGCGCTGGCTGCCACTATTTTGCATTTGGCGCTTTTGGCATTGCTCCGCACTTTGGTGTTTTATAAAAGCCGGGCGGCAACGCTGCGCAACTTTCGCTTGCTCGCTTTCGCCATTCTGATCTTCGCCGCGGTTTCTTCCGCGCTGGGCATGGAAAGCTTCCGCGCCAGCAGCCCGTTCGAAGCGGGACCTTTGGCTGCCATCGCATTTGCAATGGTCGTTGTTTTGATCGTCTTGAATGCCTTTCGCGCTTCGTGGATCACTTTTTTGAACCGGCGGCAAAAGTGGATGGTGTTATTGGCCACACTCGCAGCTTGCGGTTTGGGAACTTTTGTGACGGCCAACGTGGGTTGGAGTTTTATCGCGGATTACAGCATTGCTTACGCCGCCGTGATCAGCAGCATTTCGCTATTGGTCGCGGTTTATTCCGGCATTTCCGCTTTTTTGCTAATCTTGAGCCTGCCCACCGCCGCCTTGTTCGACGAAAAAATTCACGCCATCAAATCTTTGCAAGAAGTGACGCAATCCATCAGCCATTTCATGGAAAAAGACCGCTTGATGGATTCGATCACGCAACGCGCCGTGCAAGTCACCAAATCCGATTTTGCCTGGCTGGAATTGTTGAACGAGAAAAAAGACGGGCTGTGCCTGGGTTCGTCGGTTCATCTCAATGAAAAGGAAAAAGAAAAACTGCCGCCGGGATTGAACGGCGGCATCAGCGGCTGGGTGATGCAAAATCGAAAAGGCTTGTTGATCAATGACATCAAAGACGACGGCCGCGCCGAACATTTGAGGGAATGGAAAAAGAACCTGGGCGCGGTGCTGGCAGTGCCGCTGATTTCACGCGAGCAAATTTTCGGCGTGTTGTATTCGGCCAAGCGCGATTATTTCAGCTACGATCAATTCGACCAGGACATGCTGCAGTCCTTTGCCGATCAGGCTGCGATCGCGTTTGAAAATGCGCACTTGTTGAACGAGTCCTTGGAAAAAGAGCGGCTGGCACAAGAGCTGCGTGTGGCGCAAGAGGCGCAGAAAAAACTTTTGCCCAAAAACATGCCGGCGCTGCCGGGCATTGAAGTGTCGGGCGTCAGCGTCGCAGCTTATGAAGTGGGAGGAGATTATTTCGACGTGTTCGAGCGCGGCGACAAGCTCGCCGTGGTCGTGGGCGACGTATCCGGCAAAGGCGCGGCCGCGGCGTTTTACATGGCCGAAGTCAAAGGCGTGATCGAAGCGTTAGGAAAAATTTATGAATCGCCGCGCGAGGTGTTGGTGCATGCCAATCAAATTCTCGGGCGCAGCCTGGAGAAGAATGTTTTTATCAGCCTGATTTACGCCGTTTTCGATCCGCGCGCGCAGCGGATGTCGCTCAGCCGCGCCGGGCATGCGCCGTTGCTGTGGTGCCCGCACCGCGGCGATCCTACTTTTTTGCAGCCGCGCGGCATGGGCATCGGCATGGATCGCAGCGCGTTGTTTGAATTGACTCTCGAAGAAATCAGCCTGGGCATGTCGCCCGGCGACTATTTTATCTTTTACACCGATGGCGTGGTGGAAGCGCGCGACAACCGCAATCTAGAATTTGAAGAAAAAGCTTTGTTGCAAGCCGTCAAGCAAAAAAAGTTCGACAAAGCCGAATTGGTACAGGAAGAGATTCTCAAAAGTTTGCGCGCACACGTGGGCGCGAGCCGCGCGCATGATGATCTCACGCTCGTCGTCGTGGGCATCAAGCCATAAGGAAATTGCAAATGAATTGGCAGGAATTAACCGTTTTCGCATTGGTGCTGCTTGCCGCCATTTATGCCGGCCGCATTTTTGTGCAGCAATTCGGCATGGACAAAAAATCAAAAGAAGAAAGCTGCACGCATTGCACCCCGCGAGAGAATAAGAATCATCAACCCTTGCAAATTTTCAAAAAGAAGTCCTCATGACCGAAATCACCCGTATTGTCGCTCAAATGCAGGGCGCCTTTTCCGGAGAAGCTTGGCATGGCCCGGCGTTGCAAGAATTGCTGGCAAAAATTTCTGCAGCGCAAGCTGCGGCCCAGCCGTTTCCTCACGTGCACAGCATTTGGGAAATCACTTTGCATATTGCGGTTTGGAAAAGAATTGTGCGCCGCCGTTGGCAAGGCGAAGTTGTCGTCGAGGCGCCGCCGGCAGAAGATTGGCCTGCGGTGCGCGCCACGAACAAAATCGCTTGGGCAACAACACAAAAGGAATTGCTGCTCGTGCATCAAGAATTGCTCGAGGCCGTTACTCCAGGCCCGGACGCCCGCCTCGATGAAATCGTGCCCGGACAGAAGATCTCGAATTACGTCATGCTGCATGGCGTCATCCAGCACGATCTTTATCACGCCGGACAAATTGCGGTTCTGCACCGCGCGCAAACGTAGCCGATCAAGATTCTCATCAAGCATTTATAAAATCATGACACCTCCTCATCAGGGCCAGCCGGTTTTAATTTCCGGCGAAAAGTTGGATCAAGCACACGCGGCAATGATCATGATTCATGGCCGCGGCGCAACGGCGGAAAGCATCTTGGCGCTCGCCGAAGAATTTCAGCAATCCGGTTTTGCTTATCTCGCCCCGCAAGCGGCCGGTTTGACGTGGTATCCTAATCGTTTCCTCGCGCCCATTGCCAGCAATGAACCCTGGCTTTCTTCCGCGCTCACTTTTATGGAGGAAGTTTTGGCGCGTATAAATTCTGCCGGCATTTCTTCCGGCCGCACGATGTTGTTAGGTTTTTCGCAAGGAGCTTGTTTGGCGTTGGAATTTGCCGCGCGCAACGCGCAGCATTACGGCGGCCTCATCGGACTAAGCGGCGGACTTATCGGTCCGGAGGGAACACCGCGCGATTATCCCGGTTCGCTGGCAGGCACGCCGATTTTTCTCGGCTGCAGCGACGTCGATTTTCACATTCCAAAAGAACGCGTGCATCATACCACCGAAGTGCTGCAGCGTTTGGGCGGCGAAGTAACCGAGAGATTATATGAAAATATGGATCACACCGTCAACCAGGATGAAATCGATTTCGTGCGAGGGATGATGGCTTCCCTAAACACGCAAATCGAAAAAACCGAGGCAACGAAGAAAAGGGTATTTACGAAGTAGTCAAGAGAGTTTTGGCAACTGGGGAGAAAGAAGCTGATCGTTACAAGTTTTCAATCATTTTGAAGACTCGAAATTGTTTTGATCATGCGCCAAAGCCTTGCGCTCATAACCTTCACAGGCCAACACCGGCAGCCGGGGATATTTAGGAAAACGCGCATCATGCGCGGAAAGCTTGCACAAATAAAACCGGCTGCCGCGGCGATTGGCCGTCACCTCTACGTTCTTGCAGCTCTCGCATAATCCGATCTTCATACTTTTACTTCCTCAAGCCAATTCTCACCAGCAGGCCTGCTTTTTGCAATTTTTAATTACCTCCTTTCCTGCCGAATGAAAATACGCAAGAAAAGGCCTTGAAGTCTATTGAAAAATTGTACCGCGAGAAGCGCGGCGTTTAGTTTTCCATTTCTGCAATCAAAGCAGAGCTACAAGACTGCAATCCGTTCTTACATATCTGTGACATGTTACTCGAAAGCGTTTTTTCCGATATATAGGAAGAGCATAATGAAAGGATTTCGGATCATTGCGCCATTATTGGCCGCCCTCTCTTTAATCCCTGCCGTAAAAATCTTTGCCCAAACTTTCGGCAGAAATCACGTCCAGTACAAAACCTTCGACACCAAATATCTGCAATCCGCGCATTTTGATATTTATTTTTCTGCGGGCGGATTCGCGCTGGCGGAGTTTACTGCGGAAATCGCCGAGAACAGCTATCGCAAGCTGCAAAAAGATTTCAACTATCAACTCCACGATCGTATTGTCATCCTCGTCTACAACAGCCACAACGATTTTCAACAAACTAATTTGAGCCCGGGCCCGCCGGAGGAAACCGTGGGCGGCTTCACGGAATTTTTCAAAAATCGCATCGCCATTCCGTATGAAGGCGACTGGGAAAAATTCCGTCACGTGATTCATCACGAGTTGACGCATGCGGTGCTGCTGCAAATGTTATACGGCACCGGGGTGCAGGCGATTCTCGCGGGCTTGGCCCGGCTGCAGATGCCGTTGTGGTTTGTGGAAGGATTGGCAGAATACGAAAGCCGCATTTCCCGCGTTCAAGGCCGCGAGCTTTCGGGTTGGGATACCGAAAGCGATATGTTCATGCGCGACGCCGCCATCAACAACTACGTGCCCGACCTTCCGTATTTGAACGGCTTCCTGGCGTATAAAGGCGGCCAATCCGTGCTGGAATATCTCAGCCGCACGTATGGCCGGGAGAAGATTGGCGAATTGTTAGGCAAACTGCGCCTCAACAAAAATTTGGAGGACGGCCTGCGCTCTACCCTCGGCGTTGACGTGGAAGAATTGAACCGAAGCTGGCAGAAATTTCTGAAGAAAGAGTATTGGCCCGAGGCCGCCGGACGGCAGGAGCCCGAAGAAATCGGCAAGCAGATGACGGATCACGCCGCCTATCGCAACTTTATCAACAATAGCGCGGCGCTTTCACCCCGCGGCGATTTGCTGGCTTTTCTTTCGGATAAATCGGATTACTTCGACATTTATTTAATGCGCACGTTCGACGGCAAGATGCTGGCGAAGCTCGTGAGCGGGCAGAGAAGCGGCAACCTGGAAGAATTGCACTGGCTGCGGCCCGGCATGAGTTGGTCTCCGGACAGTAAATTCATCGTCTTCGCCGCGAAAGCGGGCGGGGAAGATGTATTGCACCTCGTCGACGTGCACCAGCGCAAAATCGTGCGCACGTTGAAATTCGGGCTTGATGGCGTATTCTCACCCGCGTGGTCGCCGGGCGGAAATGAAATTGCGTTTGTGGGAATGAAAGACGGCCAATGTGATTTGCATGCCATCCATCTGCACACGGGAAAACTGCGCAAAATCACGGACGATGTGTTCAGCGATTTGGAGCCGGCGTATTCGCCCGATGGCAGCCAAATCGCTTTCGTCAGCGATCGCGGCTCCTGCCTCGAGGCGACGAAGCTGGATTCTTCTTTTAAAATTTGGCAAGCGGATTTCCGCCGTTCGGATGTTTATGTGGTGGAGGCGAAAGGCGTAAATAATGGCGGCATGATTCAGCGGATTACGGACACGCCGGCTTTGGAAAAGTCGCCGGTGTTTTCGCCGCCGGGCGACCGCATTGCTTTTGTCAGCGATCGCTCCGGCATCTTCAATATTTATTTGCGCCATTTGCACAGCGGTGAAGAATATCCCATTACCAACGTCGTCACTGGCATTTTGCAATTATCGTGGGCCGGCGACGGCGCACAACTGGCATTCGTTTCTTTTTATAACGCGGGCTATGAGGTTTTTTTACTCAAGAATCCGTTGGAAATCAAACCCGGGCAGGTGCGTCTCACCGATACGGCATTTCGCGCGCGCAGCGAAGAAAAGAGTTTTGCCGCAAGAGATTCCAGCGGATTGCGCGAAGACAAATATCGATATTATGTTTTTGGCCGCGATTTCATGAAGGGCGAGGTGGCTACCAAGCCGGAGCGCATTGCGTTGCGCGACAGCAATGCCTACAAAAATGCGCGCGGTGAATATGAAGTGCGTGATTACAAAACTAAATTTTCGCCGGACATTATTTATGGCAATGCCGGCTACAGCCAGTTTTTCGGCGTGCAAGGCCAAACTTTAATCTCGCTATCGGACGTGCTGGGCAATCATCGCTTCGATTTTTATACCGACCTGTTTTACGACATTCGTAATTCTAATTATTTGTTGCGTTACGTGCATTTGGCGCAGCGCACGGATTATGGCCTCGGCGCATTCCACAACGCGTGGCTCTTCGGCAGCCGCACGCTCGGCGTTTTGCGCGACCGGCATTACGGCATGATGCTTTCGGCCGAACGCCCATTCAACACCTTCAATCGTTTGGAAGGCAATGTGATTTGGCTGGGCCTCAATCGCGAATTTTTGGATGTTCCCCTTCCCACTAAACGCATTCGCGCCTTGATGGGCAGTGTTGCTTATGTGACCGATACCGCGTTATGGGGTTGGACCGGCCCTAACAACGGTGGCAGGCGGAATTTGAGTTTGAGCTTCTCACCAAAAATCGCCCGGAGCAACAGCCTCGGCTTTCTCACCGTGCGCGGCGACGTGCGCCGCTATTTAAAATTTTGGCAGGAACACAGTTTGGCGCTGCGTCTGGCCGGGGGTTTTTCCGAAGGCAGTGAGCCGCAGCGTTTTTTTCTGGGCGGCACGGACAATTGGCTGAACCCGCATTTTCGCGGCGGCCTGCGCATTGACCGGCCCGAGGATATTTATTTTTCCAGTTTCGAAACGCCGCTGCGCGGCGCACATTATTACGAACAAACCGGCAATCGCTTCGCCTTGTTGAATCTGGAATTTCGTTTTCCGCTGATTCGCTATCTGATTCTGGGCTGGCCTTTGCCGCTCGGCTTCCAAAATATTCGCGGCGCGATGTTCACGGATATCGGCGCGGCGTGGCCGGGAAAATGGGGCCGATACGAGAATTTCAAACCTTTCAAAAAATCACCGGGCTTCGTGCCGGCTTTGCAAGATTTGGTTATGGGCTACGGCTTCGGCGCCCGCGCGCATTTGGGTTTTCTCCTGCTGCGTTGGGACGTTGCCTGGCAGACGGACTTGCACCGCAGCAGCGCCCGGCCCATACATTACTTTTCGGCCGGCGCCGAATTATGATATTTTAAAATTGTCATTCTTTCAACGCCGCTCTGTGCGACCAACCTGCCAATCGCGCAATAAATTTTCTGCAATAAGGATTGATTGCTGGTAATGACAAATTTGATCGAGATTTTCATCACGCTGCCGGCGCCATTAAAAATTAGCAATTGATCATTGACAATTCACCATTGACAATTCAACCAGCAATTGCCGCCGGAAGAATGATCTGGGAAAAATTAAAATATATCCTATATTCGAGCGGTTTGTTGATCGGCTTTATCTGTCACACTGAGGTGATGAGCCAGCCTTTCTACGCGCCGGATACGGCCGGAAGATCGGAACGGGCGACGCCATTTGCAGCAGTGCCGCCGTATATTTTGCGCACGTATCAATTCGCCGATACCTCCGGCATGATGCGCGCAGAAGTTCTTTTCGGTTTGGTGAATGACCTCCTGCAATTTGCCCAAATCAACCCGGCGCGTTATCGCGCTTCTTATGAAGCAAATCTGGCGATATTCGATGGGCATGACGCTGGTGTCGCCGGCCGGACTTTGAAACGTGACCTCGAAGTTAGTCATTTTACCGCAACCAACGATCGTGCTCATCTCAACCAAGAACACGTTTCGTTGCGTTTGCCGCCGGGGAATTATCAATTGCGCGTCGAGATTGTCGATGGGCATACGCGGCGCCGCTTGCGCCGGCAATATCCCTTAACCTTGCCGGATTTTTACGATGGCAAGTTGCACCTGAGCTCGTTAAGCTTGCGGGATGAATTTGCCGATTCTATCGAAGCTTTTGCCAAGGATTCTTTTAATTTGCCCGCAGTATTGGCGCCGGGAAAATCCGGGCAATCGCTTTACTATGAGATTTACGGCGCGCCCGAACGGGAAACGGTGAAAGTCGATTATGCCCTGACCAATTGGAAAGGGGATACTCTGGCGGCTTGGAACAACACTTTCACGGCTGCCGGTCGCATGCTGAAGTGCATTGAAAATCTGGCAGGCAGAATCTCAAAGCGCGGATCACATCATCTGCACGTGCGCGTCACTGGCGCGGGCCAATCCGCAACGGCGAAAATTGCTTTTAAAGTGCAAACGCCCGCTGTTTTAGAACACGAAGACTTTGCAAATTTTGTTTCAGCAGCAGGGTGCGCGCCGCTGCAATACATCAGCCCGGAAAAAGATTTTCAAACCATTCTTGCCGCAACCGGCGCCGCGCAGGACAGTTTGATTGCCGCATTTTGGCAACGGCGTGATCCCACACCGAACACTGCAGCCAATGAATTGCGAGAAGAATTTTATCGCCGCGCCGCACAGGCGGAGGCGAGCTTTGCGTTGGCAGACGGCAAGGCCGGCTGGCAAACCGATCGTGGCCGCATTTATCTTATTTACGGCCCGCCGCGCGAAGTGCAAGTGCGCGTGAGCGAGCCGGAGACGTTGCTTTACGAAATTTGGCTGTATCCGCAAAACGATCGCCGTTTCATCTTTCGCGAGCGCGCCGGCTCCGGTGTTTTTGAATTGATCAATCGGTAAAATTCCTGATGGGAATGACCGCCAACAAGCTATGCTATTTTAATAACGCCGTTGGAATGTTATATATGGAACGGCGGGAATTTCAGTGGTCGAGGATCATATGCAAACGATTTTAGTTGGCTTGCTTTCCGGTTTTGTGGTGGGCGTCATTTGTGTGGCGTATGTCTTTTTGCGCACCACGCGCGTGATTGCCACGCAGGAGGCCGCCAAGCCCGGCGGCGACGGCGGCTTGCCCTATTCCGAAAATTTGACCAGCTCCGGCTTGATGTTTATGGCGGTGATCGGCAGCGGCTCGCTGCTCTGGGGCTTCATCGGCGCCGGCCTGTATCATCTCATTCGCGATGAATGGAAATTTTTCGTGCTTTCCGCCATGCTTGCCGCCGCCATCATGGTTCTCATTCTGTTGAGCCGAACCACGTTTGTGATTGACAAAATCATTTTGACGTTAGTGATTGTGATGGGTTTGGGATTTTTAATACCCTGGCTGATTTAATTTTTGAGTTTCAAAAAAACAACGGATATAAACAATGCCACGGATTATTTAATAATCCACGCCGGATGTGAGGGAATGAAGCATTCGCATACTCTATTGGCAATCATCCTTGCCGGAATGCTTGCCGGCTGTACCGATCCTGCCACGACACGCAAACCGCCGCCGCGCCTGACGATCGTTTTAGTGATCGGTCAATTTCGGTACGATTATCTGCAACGCTTCGCCGGATATTGGCAAGGCGGCATCGCAAAGTTGCGGCAAGAGGGCGCGGTGTTTTCCAACGCCCATCATGAGCACGCCATTACCGCATGCGCCCCCGGACACGCGACGCTGTTGACCGGCGCGCATCCCGCGCGCCATGGCATTGTCGGCGATCAATGGTTTGATCGCGAACGCGGGAAGATGATCTCTTGCATTGCCGATAGCGCCTCTTTAAACTCCTCTTCCTCTCCATCAATTCACAAAAGCCCGTTGCAATTGCAAGCCACCACTCTGGGCGATTGGCTCAAACAGCAAGATTCTTCTGCAACAGTGGTTAGCATTTCCGGACAAGACCACGCCGCAATTTTGATGGGCGGCCGGCGCGCCGACGGCGTATATTGGTTTGATGACAATACCGGCGCGTTTGTGAGCTCGAGTGCTTATGACCAGGAAGCGCCGGCTTGGCTGAGGGAGTGGAATGTCCAACGTTATGCCGAGCGTTATCGCCAAACGGTGTGGGAAAAACTTTTGCCCGAGTCCGCATATTTCGCAGCGCGCGAAGATTTGTTTGCTGCGGAGGGCGACGGCATGAATACGACTTTCCCGCACGGTTTGGAGGAGCTCTCCCCCGACGCCGACACCTCGTTTTATGCGCATCTCATGGCCAGCCCGTTCGGTGATTTTCTCACGCTCGAATTTGCGCAAGCCGCAATGCGGGCGCACGCGCTCGGGCAAGACGATCATCCCGATTTGCTCTGCTTGAGCTTGAGCGCAACCGAAGCGATCGGCCGGGCCTTCGGGCCTTTGAGCCAGGAGATGCAAGACCATCTTCTGCGTTTGGATTTACAGCTTGGAAACTTTTTCGCCTGGCTGGAGGCGAATATCGGTTTGAACAATTGCGCGATCGTCTTCGCTTCGGACCATGGCGTGATGCCGCTGCCGGAAGAATTGCGCCGCCGCGGTTTTGAAGCGGCGCGCGTGCCGCGGGAAGAAATGCAGCGCGAAATCGACGGCATCATGCAAGAGGCCCAGGCTAACGCAGATACTGCCACGGATTCCACTGCGGCCATTCTTTTGAATGGAATTTATTTCTCCCGACTTGCCGCGGCCGGCGGGGTGCGAATTGATTTGCGGCAACGTGCGGAGAATTTTCAATCCTTATCTTTTGTTGCGAAGGTTTTTCCTGCCCATCTGTCGGGAGATCAAAACGAGGTTTCTGAAAATTTTCTCGCCAGATTTCGCCATGCCCATTTTGCCGGCCGTTCTCCGGATTTGTTTTTGCATCGCAAGCCTTTTTATTTGCTCGGGGGCGAAAGCCCGCTCGGAACTCAGCACGGCTCGGAATATGATTATGACACGCACGTGCCGCTGGTATTTTGGGGCGCGCCGTTTAGAGCCGGCCAATATGAACGGAAAATAGCAACCGTCGACTTCGCCCCGACACTGGCATTTGCTCTGGGTATTTCTGTCATGGAAAAAGTTGATGGGAGGGTTTTGCCGGAAGCTGTAAAAAGACAAAATGATTGACGACAAAATAAGTTTTTATCCACGCGACAAGACTAAAAATCTCAGCTTGCAATTTTATGATGGGGTATCTATTTTGTCAGTTATGAGATCATGCAACGACGGAAACGGCGCACAGGAGGCCGGTATGAAATGGCAAGAATTGGCAACTACTTCACATTATGAAACCGCGATTGCGGTGCGACAAGAAATGCTGAGAGGAAACCTGGCGGAAGCAACCACGGGAATTGAGGAGTTGATTGAAGCCTTGAGTCGATCCGATAAGCGCGCGTTGAGAAGCCAATTGATACGGCTGATGTCTCACGTCATCAAATGGAAAACCCAGCCGGAGCAACGCAGCCGCAGTTGGGCGGTTACGATTGAAAATGCCCGCATCGAAATCGAAGAAATTCTAGAGCTCGAGCCCAGTTTGCAAGCTTCAATTCCGGTTTTATTGAAAGACTTGTTTGAAAAAGCCCGCCGCGTCGCCGAGCTTGAAATGAATCAAAAAACCGCCATCACCGTGCTTTCACAGCGAGAAGTTTTCGAGCAAGAATATGTGCTATAGGTTCCGGAAAGTCAAACCTGCACCAAAGCGATAGCCTTCAGAAATCGTAACCGGCAGCTTGCCGTGAATAGGAACCTCGCCTAACAATACCTGCGCCACGGCCCTTTCCATCAATCTCCCGCCTCCATAAGCACAAACACTCACCGGCATCTTGGGCAGTTTCGCAAACACGTACGGATCGCCGAATGAAATCGCAATTGCGCGCTTGCGTTGTTCGTGGATTTGCCGCAGCAATTGCGGCATGGCTTCCGGCAAGCGCATGGGTCCTTTCCAAGCTCCGACCGTAAAATAAATCGCCAACAAAACGAGATCGCAGCTTTGCAATTGCGCGGTGAGGCGCTCCCGCAAGGCAAAAGCGTATTCCTCATTCCAGCGCACGATTTCCACACGATGGCCTTTCGCGGTTAAAGCGTTGGTGAGATGCTCGCCTTCCGCGGGATCAGCGGTGTTTGAAATGATGAGCGCGAGCATATTGGCCGCGTTTTCGCAATTGAGCGGCAGCATGCGGCCCTCGTGCTCCAGCAGCGTAATCGCAGCTTCGGCGATTTTTTCGGCAAGCTGCTGCGCCGCGGGAGTATTGACGGCGGCACGAATTTTTTCGATTTCGACTTGGCGTCGTTCATGCAGGCCTAACCCGAATTTGGCAGTGAGAATGCGGCGCACGCTCGCCCGCACTTGCGCCGCCGGCAATTCGCCGTTGTGCACGGCTGCCATCAAACATTTATGCGCGCGCACCATGTCGACCGGAATCAACAACATGTCGGCGCCGGCTTGCGCCGCCAACAACACCGCTTCCTCCGGAGCGAAATGATTGGTGATGCCTTGCATGGTCAAAGCGTCCGTCACAATCAAGCCCTCGTGCCCCAATTCCTCGCGCAATAAATTTGTCAGCAAAAGGGGTGATAATGTTGCTGGTTTACGTGAAGAATCGATTTGCGGAAAGGCAAGATGCGCGGTCATGACCGCTTTTGCGCCCGCCGCAAGGCCGGCTCGGAAAGGAACAAGCTCGCGTTCGTGCAAGCGCGCGCGCTCCAAAAATATTTCCGGCAGTCTCGTATGCGTGTCTTCGGCGGTATCGCCGTGCCCGGGAAAATGTTTTAGCGTGGCGATCACTCCGGCAGATTGGCAGCCCTTGACATAAGCTGCGCCCAGGCGCGCCACCAATGCCGGATCGTCACTGAATGCGCGCACGTTGATGATGGGATTTTCAGGATGCGTGTTGATATCAACCAAAGGCGAATTGGTCCAATGAATTCCAATCGCGCGGCTTTCTTGCGCCGCAATGCGGCCCGCTTGAAAAGCGTAGTCTTCATTGCGGGTCGCGCCGAGGGCCATGAAACGCGGCAATAACGTTCCGCCGCCGGTGAGCTCATCCGGCAAATCTGGTGCGCGGCCGCGCGCCCGGCGCCAGGGATGCCAAAACGTAACGCCGGTTTCGAGATCGGCATTCACCAGCAAAGGCATTTTAGAGCTTTGCTGCAATTCATTGGTGAGCACCGCAATGTCGAAAATGCTGCCGCCCGCGAGAATGATGCCGCCCAGGTGTTGTTCGCGTATCAAAGATTGAATGCGCCGCCAGTTTTCGTGCTCGCGAGAGGTAAACACTGCCGGAAAATCTGCCATCAGCATTTGGCCGATTTGCTCCGCCAGAGTCATGCGCGCCAACGTGGTTTCCACCCATGATGAAGTTAGTGGGTTCAACGACATCGTATGCCCTCACGGTTGTAAAAATTTAGCGGTCTGAAGAAAGCAGAATAATCAAGTACGAAAATTTTAATACAGCCAATTTTCGGTTTCCTGGAGAATGCGATGGCATACCATGCGCACGCTGCGGGGATCGCGTGCAATCAAAGGCAGGAGCGGAATCGTGCGCGATAAATTTAAAGCGGCATACATTTGTTCCGGCGTGCGGGCATAAGAAAGATCCTGCTTGTTGGCTGCCACGAGCAGAGGAATATTGTGGCGCTCTTGATAATAATTTGCCATCGCCACCGCATCGTGCGCGCCGGCCAAGTCCGTTGCATCCACGATGATCAACAATGCATGCATGCCGGTCGTCAAAATTTTCCACATAAATTCGAAGCGCTCCTGGCCGGGTGTGCCGAAAAGATAAAGCGCCTTGCCGCCGTAGTCCACGCGGCCAAAATCCATCGCCACGGTGGTGTGCTGTTTTTCAAATGCGGTTTCATCGCTGATGATCGTTTCCGTGCGCAAGCTGTGCCGCGTGCTGGCGGTTGCAATGAATTGCGATTTGCCGGCGGAAAACGGCCCGCTGACCACAATTTTATATTTTGCGCAAGGAGAAATCATGCTCTGTAGAATCCTCAGAAAACGTTATTGCCGGCGCGAAAACTTCACCCTTGGCGAGGGCAACGGCGGCTTGTTGCGCGGTCTCTTCGAGAACAGCCTGTTGCAGCTCGACGCGAGAGATGATTGCCAAAGTGTAATTGCCGGCGTTCATCATGTAAGTTTCCCCGCTTTCACAGTGAACCTGCAAGGTTTGCGCGTTGCCCAAAGCCAGGGTTGCTCCAATCTCTTTGCCCAAAGCATGCAAAGCAGCGGTCATCGCGGCGATTTTATCCACTTCTGTGCTAGCAGTGAGATGATGCGCCACGAGCAAACCGTCGGGCGAAACCAGCAGCGCGCCAATGAGCCGGTCATTTTGTTGCGCAAGTTGTGCGAGAAAAGCTTGGGCTTGCTGTTGCAGAAGGGCCTCGCCGTTCATTTCGCCTCTCGCTTTAAATTCTTTGTCTGAGATTTTTTGCGGTCCTGTGATGGCAAAACGTTTTGAGATGGGGAAGGTTTAATAGAAGAAGATTGCCGTTCGTATGTGCTTGCCAGCTCATGCACAAATTGCACGACCTCGTCCTCCGAATGGAGAGCCAAAGCCTGCTCGCTGCACACCATGGCCGCACCGGCGTTGCCGCGCATCAGGTATGAAAAAGCCAAATCCGCCAGCAACCTGGCATTGTGAGGATCCAGATGAATCGCTTTTTTCATGAAGGCCAGGCCCCTGGCATGCTGGCCGCGCTCGTCCAGCATTTTGCCCATGTAATGCAGCACCGCGGGATGATGCGAAGCGCGCTGATAAAGTTGCCGCACCAATTGCCAGGCTTCTTCGCGCCGATCGCACAAACACAGGCAATTCGCCAATTGCACGTGATGATCGACGTTTTCGGAATCCAATGACACGGCGCGCCGCAAAAAATCTTCCGCGGTTTTTAAATCGCCCAGGCCCACATGCAAGCGCCCGATATATTCGCACAAGATGGCCCTGGCCATTTTTGAAATCGTTTCATTTTGCAAAAGCCGGCGATAAATCGCCATTGCTTCTTTGAACTTCCCCTTGCTCCAGAGTTCAGCGGCCTTTGCAAATCGATCTTCAAGTTTTGGCATGGAGCTTTCCTGGCAAATTGAGCATTGACTCCGGCTCACGGAGTTCGTCCGAAAGTAAAAAGCCAAAATCTATAAGATTTTGGCTGGAGTGCCGAAGGGGGGATTTGAACCCCCACGAGCGTGAGCTCACTGCGCCCTGAACGCAGCGCGTCTACCAGTTCCACCACTTCGGCAGGGAGTTGGGTTGGTTCTGCAAAAGCGAACGCAATTTAAAAAAGCAGGCAGCGAAAGTCAAGCGCTTTGTCGGCGGCAAATAGCTTGCTTTTTAGTCGAGGGAAGGCTATTTTTTTGTTTTAAATATGGCTTCACCCATCACATGTCATTCTGTAAGAATCTTTTTCAGCATAACCACCGTGCCCAGTGCTTAAAAAGTTCCTTACAGGATGACATGAAACGGTTACGGCTTTTCCGGTAGTCAACGCTGAATAAAGAAGATCAATGAAAGATTCTCCCAGAAAAATAATCGCGCAAAATCGCAAAGCCCGGCATGATTACGAAATCATGGAAACGTTCGAAGCCGGCCTCGCTTTGCGCGGCACCGAAGTCAAAAGCTTGCGCGATGGCCGCGCGAATTTGAAAGATTCTTATGCGGCGGTGCACCATGATGAAGTCTGGTTGTACGGCATGCACATCAGCCCCTATTCGCACGGCAACCTCAACAATCACGATCCCGAACGCGACCGCAAATTGCTGCTGCACCGCCGCGAGATTCGGCGGTTGATTGGCAAAACCAAAGAAAGCGGATTGACGCTCGTGCCGTTGCAGCTTTATTTCACACACGGCAAAGTGAAAGTGGAGTTGGCCCTGGCGAAAGGCAAGAAGCAATATGACAAGCGCGAAGCCATTGCCAAGCGCGAGGCCGAGCGCGAAATGAAGCGCGTGTTTCGGGCGAAGCAGACGTATGCGTAAGGTGCAAAACGTTTTGCCCGCGAAAAACGCGAAAAGAAAGTTTTTGATCGAATTCACGGTTTTGACATTAAGCCCATCAAAACTGTCATTTGTAAGAATCAGACTGTGTGAAAACGTCATTGCGAGCGCAGCGAAGCAATCCCGGTGCGTGCACGTATTGGAGTTAGAGATTGCTTCGCTCCGCTCGCAATGACAAATTCGAGCGTTTTCACACAGTCTGAATCTTTTTAAGTATTGGAATGAAAGCTTGAAGTTGAATTGATAACCTCAAAGGGTTCTCTTTCGATGAACGTTTACGACGAACTGGTGCAACGCGGTTTTGTACAACAGGTTTCAAATGAATCGGCGCTGCGCGCTTTGCTGGAAAAAGAAAAGATCACGTGCTATATCGGATTCGATCCGACGGCCACGAGCCTGCACGTGGGCAATCTCGTGCAGATCATGGCATTGGCACATATGCAACGCGCGGGACATCGTCCAATTGCACTCATGGGTGGCGGCACGGTTATGATCGGCGATCCCAGCGGTAGAACTGAGCTGCGCCAACTGCTCACGCTCGAACAGATCACGGCCAATGCCGCCAAGATTCGCGAGCAGTTTTCGCGTTTTATCAGTTTTGAAAATGACAAAGCTTTGCTGATCAATAATGCCGACTGGCTGCTGAAATTAAATTACGTTGAATTTTTGCGCGACATTGGCCGGCATTTCAGCGTCAATCGCATGCTCGCGACCGAAGCTTACAAAACGCGCTTGGAAACCGGCTTGACGTTTTTGGAATTTAATTATCAAGTTTTGCAGGCATATGATTATTTGATGCTGCATCGCCGCTATGGCTGTGTTTTGCAAATGGGCGGCAATGATCAATGGGGCAATATTCTGCCCGGCGCCGATCTCGTGCGCAAAGTGGAGAACAAAGAAGTTTTTGCATTGACCACACCGCTGCTCACTACTGCCAGCGGACAAAAGATGGGCAAAACCGCTGCAGGCGCAGTGTGGCTCTCGGCAGAAAAATTCAAACCGTATGATTTTTACCAATATTGGATTAACGTTGATGATCGCGACGTGATCAAATTGCTGCGCTTGTACACTTTTCTTTCGCTGGCAGAAATTGCCAAGCTGGAAAAATTGCAAGGCGCGGAATTGCGCACTGCGAAAGAATTATTGGCTTCCGAAGTAACCACGCTTCTTCATGGCAAAGAAGAAGCTGAGAAAGCAAAGAAAGCAGCACACGCTCTTTTCAGCCACGAAGGCGAGGGCGCAGAGATTCCCACTATGCGTCTGAATTCGTCGCGTTTTGCGCAAGGCATGAAGGCAATCGATTTATTCCACCTCGCCGGCTTGTCGCCTTCTAAAAGCGAAGCGCGGCGCTTGATTGAAGGCGGCGGCGCCTACGTGAATCGCCGGCGTATCGAGTCGATTGAAGATGTGATCACGGCAGCGGATTTTGAAGACGATGCACTGTTGTTGCGTGCAGGGAAGAAGAGGTATTTGAAGGTGGTGGTGGAGGATGATTAGACTTGGAAGCAATATACCCTTGTTTTTAAAAGGAAAACAACATCTCAGCAACAAATGGAAAAGACGATTATTTATGATAAAGGTTAGTTTAGTCGCCTCTGACTATTGGTGAAAATATTTCTCTCTTGCAACTTTCCTGAAGAATATTATATTAGCGTTGCAATTTCTCTCCCGAATTTGAAATTATTCTCTCTCCAGATAAATAGCGGTTCATCACTTTTAAAAGCTGTTTGATCGTCACTCACAATTGGCGAGTTGGACTGATGTACTTTAAGTATACATTTCAAGTCATCTCGTTATTGAGCCTCTGCCTGTTTTTCCCAGTCGCTCTGTCTCAGCAGAGAGCTTCAGCCGGTAATCATTGCGATCCCTCGTTAGTTCCCTCAGTGGATGATCCGCTCGGCTATCGCAATTACGGAGATCGTTGGAAGGGCGTTATGTCAAAAATGTTGCAAGCACAACTTTACTCATTGTTTCCCTGACCGAATCTTTTGAAAACTACAGTCCTGCATTAAAGACCCCCCTGAAAGTTGAATGGAGACTCCCGGCCAACACCAATGTTGAAATCAAGTTGCGAGCACAAGGACTTCGACATAGAATTTACTATAGAATGGATACCAAGCGGCCAAGTAATACAGGCCTGTCATCCTGTAAGGAACTTTTTAAGCATTGAGCACGGTGCTTATTGCTTAAAAAGATGCAAACTGGACAAGCTGAAGTTTGTCACAATACTACACTCCGAGACGCGAAGGCCGTCCGAGCATTTTCTTGTCGGTCTCTGCCTTACAAATTCCCTCCCCAACGCCCTACAAAAAGAAGAGAACCCGCCTGATTGTAGATTTGTGTTGATCCAGTTATTTTTCGGTTAAGATTTTGACAATTTTTTTTGGATGGCTATGAGATCATTAGGAAGGATAAAAATGGAAGTCGGGAGCAGCTTGGAATCGTCTGGATCGTTTAACCGATGACCGAGCCAGTGGACGGCAATAACAAATTCCCAAGTTGAAGTGGGATGAGCCATAACGTCGAAAATCCGTAGCCCTCGCTCTACGGCCTATCATTACGCCGGTTGCGCATGTAGAAACGAGCAAGGTAGCTCAGACTATTCGCGCGATTCGTTTTCCCGCTCAAGGCTTTTCCATTTTGTATTGTTTTACCGTGCCTTCCTTCAGTCAAAGTACCCACGTTTATTTTAATTCTTCAATTCGTCCATCTGTGAACCGAGTGTATTAAGATATTACAGTTTCGGCAAAAATAACGCGCGCGCACGGCTGCTAAAATTCCGTAACAATTTCTTGGTCTTTAAATAGTTATCATGTTTCTCGCCGGCGACACGCCAGCTATTGTGGCCTGGCATAATTTATGTAAGCTGTATCGTACACTCGCGCATGGGCGTGCGAGCTTGGCTGCCCGAAGAAATCAGAATAATCAAGTACCAAAATCCAAATCACAAATAAATTTCAAATCGCAATTGCCAATGGTCCAAAAGAACCAATGACGTTTGAAATTTGGATATTTCATTTTGTTATCTGAGATTTGGAGCTTCTTAGACACTTCAAATGGCGAAACTTGTATGATTTTGTTCACAAACTTTTATTTCCGCCGGGCGGCAATTTTTGCGCCCTGCGCTGGGTGAGATTATCTCTTATGAAGATCAACCATATTGCGTTGGCCACTCTTTTCGCTTTCGGGTTCGCTTTGCCCGCCTGCACCGGCAGCCGTTCGGCCCGGGTTATGACGGCCAAAGAGGCGCGCACGCCCAACCGGTCTCTTCATCCTGGGGCCGCCAATAACCACAGCTCTTCCGCGCCGCTGCCGGAGTATCGCATCGGCATGCTCGATCAGTTGGAAATAAGGTTTACTTATCACGAGCGCTTCAATGAGACCGTAACGGTGCGACCGGATGGCCGCATTACGCTGGAAGGCTCGGGCGATATTTTTGTTGCAGGCCTGACGCCGATGGAATTGGATCGCGTCGTTACCGAAGCGTATTCCAAAATTTTGCAAACCGCCGAGGTCACGGTTTTTGTGCGCAGTTTTGGCGGGCTTGCGATTTACGTGCTGGGCGAAGTGGATCAACCCGGCGCTTTCGATCTCAAGCCGAACCTGACGGTTTTGCAAGCGCTGGCCCTGGCTGGCGGCCCGATTCGCGGCGCCAAATTGAACAGCGTGGTGCTGCTGCGGCGCAACCCGGAAGGCAGGTTGAACGCCACGCGTCTCAATCTTGCCCGCGGCGCCATTTCCGAGGCAGCAGCCGAAGATGCGCAGGTTTTTCCTCAAGACGTTATTTTCGTTCCCAAAACTTTTATAGCAAACGTGAATGAATTTCTCACGCAAATTTATTCCGGTATCCTGCCGCCGCTGGATAGTTACCTCCGCGTTTTGCGTGAATATGATCGGCGTTAACTGATTTGTATTCGAGTTTGAGAAATGATGCCAGAAAAGATTTCATCGGGTCAGGAAATGGTTTTTCCTACTAGCCGTCGGCGAACTGTTTCATTCAAAGAAACCTTGCTCATGCTCTATCGCCGCCGGAGATTGCTGCTGGCGCTGTTCCTGTCCATTTTTTTGGTCGTGGCATTGGTCACGATGTTCATGCCGTCCATGTACGTTGCCGGCGCCAAAATTCTGCTCAAAAAAGAGCGGGCCACCACGCTCGTGAGCCCTACGGAAGACGCCAGCATGGTGTTGAAGCCGCAAGGCTCTCCGGAAGTTTTGAACTCCGAAATCGAAATTCTCAAAAGCTTCTCACTGTTGTGCGAGGTGGCGCGCAATCTCGGGTTGGACCGGTTGGAATCTGCCGAACACCTCTCGGCCGAGGCCGGGCGCGTTAGCCTCGTGCGCGCGGCCGTCAAGCTGGAAAAGGATTTGAGCATCGAGCTCATTCCCAAATCCAACATCATTCAAGTGAGCTATGTTTCGCCGCAACCGGCTTTGGCTGCGGAGGTGGTCAACGAGCTGTGCCGCCGTTACGTCGATCATCACTTGCAAATGCACGAAAACCGGGGCGTCTATGCTTTTTTTCAAAAGCAGGCGCAGGCGATCTATGACTCTTTGCAACACCTGGAAGAAGAGCTGATCAATTTCGAGGTCGAGCACGGCTTGATCGAGCCCGAGCAGCAACGCGCGCTGGCGCTGCAACAATTGGCTGACGACGAAGCGCGGTTGAACATGGTGGCGGCGGGCAAGCAGCAGGCGGCGCAGAAAGTGAAATTTTACGAGCAACAGCTCGCGCGCGAGCCGCAGCGCATTCAAGCGCAGGCGCGCCACGCCTATAACATGGTGGTGACCGCGCTCAAAGCAGAGATAGATTCGTTGCAGCACGGCGCGCAGGAATTTGGGCGCAATCAGCCCCAGGCGCGAAAGCTGGAAGCCCGGCGCGTCACGCCGCTTTCGCATCAAGCTAAAATCCGCATGGCCCAGCTCGAAGAGGCAATTCTGCGGCAGGAGATTGCGCCTCCGCAAGAAACTGCCGGCGACATCAACCGCGCTTTGATGGCCATTCATTCCGAGCTGACCCGCGCGCGCGCCGATTTGATGGGATTCCGAGCGCAGGAAAAAGAGTTGTTGCGTGCGATTGGCGAAATGAAAACGCGCCTGGAAAATCTCGAAAGCGCCGGCCACACACACGAAGCGCTGAAGCGCCGGTGGCAATTGTATCAAAATAATTACGCACTCTATTCCAGGAAACAGGAAGAAGCGCGCATTTCAGAAGCGCTCGATCGCGAAAAGGTTGCCAATGTTAGTCTGATCGATTCCGCCGGCGTGCCGCTGAATCCGATCCGGCCGAATCGCAAGCTCAATCTCGCGCTGGGATTTGTATTGGCCCTATTGGTGAGCGTGGGCACTGTGTTTGCCATAGGTTACTTTGATCCGGCGGTGCAGTTCTCCAGTGATATTGAGCGCCGGTTGAGCGTTCCGGTTATTGCCACCATACCGGCGATGCAGCGGCGGCCAAAACTTTTGCTCGAGCGCAATACTTCTTCATAGATGGGCGTTTGAAAAGTTCGAATTGACGTCATGGCGAGGCGTCTTTTCGGCGAAGCAATCCCACAATGAGATTGCTTCGCCGATGAAGCCGGCTCGCAATGACGGCGCAGCGAATGAACTGAATGAGCGCGAATGAAAAAAATGTATGAATCGGTTGCGACGCGAGGAGAAAGATCCGCCAACGGTTCAATTTTAAATGAATCTGCATCTTCCGAGATTGAGCCGGAGGAGGATTTTAACACGAGATCTACAAACGGAGCCGGGCACATGCCGGCCCGCGATTCAACACGTCGGGCGTTGACGCCCGAGCAGCTCAAATTGAGTAATGCGCTGGCGCTGGCGCACGAACAGCAAGGCGTGCGCTCCGTGTTAGTCACCAGCCTGGACGAAGGCGCAGGTGTGACCTCGGTCTGCGTTGCTTTGGCGCGAGGATTGAGCTGGGATCAAAAGCAAAAAGTCTTGCTGCTGGAAGCCAATCTTTACCATCCGTGCTTGCAGCGCATCTTCAATTTGACCGCCCGAGAAGAGGCCAGGACGAGCTTTGAGCATTATAATCTTCTCAAAATGGCAATGGCGACCGGGTCGCCCAATTTGCAAGTGATTGCGGTAGGCAAAGGCATCAGCGAAATAGTGCTGGAGCCGAGACGGTTGGCGGCCGCGCTGCCGGCATTGCACGATTCTTTTGATTTCATTGTCATCGACGCGCCGTCGGTCAGCCTGAATCCCGAAATCGTGCTCTTGAGTGCGCATGTCGATCGCGTGGTTTTGGTGGTCGAGGAGGGGCGCACACGGATTCAAAAAGTCGAAACGCTGATTGCAGAATTGGTGCGGGCGCGGGCGGAATTGCTGGGCATTGTATTGAACCGTGAAAGCAAACATTTGCCCGATATAGTTGAAAAATGGTTGTAGCGAGGTTTGTTCCGTAGTACAAGTAATCGTTTTATGCCATCCGGCAAGGATTTTTTTTGAGCGTCATACCGTTAAAGCGGCTTTTTCAACAAGAAGCCGGAGTGCAACGCTTCAGCGTTGCTGCAATGCTAAAGCATTGCACTCAGCAGCGTAAAGCACTGTGCGTGTCCTTGAAAAAACCGGCAACGGCACGCTGGCATGTTTATCTGGACGCATCATAGAAGCGGGGCCAAGGATGAAGATCTCATTTAATACTAACAATGTGGCCAATCCGGCGTTGGATTTGTGGTTGGTGATCATTTTGTTGTTCGCAAGCTTGGGCTTGCTGTTTTCCGCCGTCTTTTTTGTGCGGCGTAAACGCAAAGCCGCAGCCGAGTTTCTCGCCACGCTCACTTTAAAATGGCACATCGCGATTCCGCCTTATCATCGCGCGTTGCCGCAACTGCTTTTCGAACTGGCGCGCGCACGGCGTTATGAGCATGCTTCAACAGTGGTGATCATCGGCTTGCAGGAAGGCCAGTCCGTATCCGCTTTGCCGGAGGCGAGCTTGGCCAAAAACAACGGTGCGATTTCCTCGCATTTGGCCTCGTTATTCGTCGGCACACTCTTGCGCGACAACTTGCGCGATAGCGATCTCGTGACTTATGACGCCACCAAAGGCTACTATGTTCTGATGCTAACGGAAACTACCGCGCCGGGCGCGGAACAAGCGGTGTTGCGCGTGAGCGAAATCATTCTCAAGCGCACCGGTTTTCGTTTATACGCCGGTTGCGCCGAATTTCCCGGGGCCGGCTTGACCCTCGACGACCTGGTTAATCGCGCGCTTGCGGGCGCCGCGCTGCCGCCGGTCAGTTTGTTGCAAATCAAGAACGACACTGTGAAAAATGGCAATGGCAGGCATCATTCCGGCGCGCTTGCTGAAATCGAAAACTTGCTGGGAAGATGAATACCCTCTTGAAAACGTGCCTGCCCGGCGCCTGTCATCCAGCAGGGAACTTGTGAAGCATCGAGTACAGTGTAAGTGCGTCACAAGATTCCTGAATGACACCTACTTGGAAATTATGAAACCAGGAGAACATGAATTATGAACGGACCGGCGGGCTTATCACGTCATACCGTTGCGCGGTTTTTTCACGAGGCGCAACCCTGGTACATGCAGCGAGGGGCAGGCTATGGCCTCGGGTTGCACGCAGCCGCTTATGAACGTTGCAAACGCGCATTTGACGTGTTGATTTGTCTGCTGTTTTTGCCGTTGGTTTTGCCCGTGCTTTTGGTTTGCGGCTTGGCGATCAAGCTGGATTCGGCCGGGCCGGTCTTTTTTTATCAATTGCGCACCGGCAAAGGTGGACGCCGCTTTAAAATGCACAAGCTGCGAACGATGGTTAAGGACGCGGAAGCACTCAAAGAAAACTATCAGCATCTGAATCAGCTTTCTTATCCTGATTTCAAAATCAGCGACGATCCGCGCATCACCCGCGTGGGCCGCATTTTGCGCAGAACGAGCTTGGACGAGATGCCGCAAATTTTCGATGTGCTCCGCGGCGACATGAGCTGGGTCGGCCCGCGCCCCACTTCCTTCAGCGCCTCGACTTATAGTTTGTGGCATACGGCGCGTTTAGAAGTCAAACCGGGAATCACGGGTTTGTGGCAAATCTCAGGTCGCAACAATTTGAATTTTGACGAGCGCTTGCGCCTCGACATCGTGTATCTGCGCAAACGCTCGCTGGGCATGGATGCGCAAATCATGCTGCGCACGGTGGCCGCCGTCTTCAACGGCCGGGGAGCGAATTGAATGAACGGCGTCGCGGCTTGGGCCTTTTGGATTTCGCTGGCAACGCTGGCCTATGTCTATGCCGGTTTTTCTCTGCTGGTGATTTTCATGGCGCACCGGCACCGGCGGCAGGTGCGCAAAGCGCCTTGCACGCCGACCCTGAGCTTGATTATTCCGGCATGGAATGAAGAGCGCACGATCGCGCAACGACTCAACAATGCCCTAGCATTAGATTATCCCCGCGAATTTTTGGAAATCATCGTGGCTTCCGACGGCTCGAATGATGGCACGGAGGCGGTTGTCGAAAAATATGCGCCCGAGGTGCGTCTGCTGCGGCTGCCGCGCCGCGGAAAGATTTCCGCGCTGAAAGCAGCGGTGGCAAGAGCGACCGGAGAGATTCTCGTGTTTTCCGATGCCAACTCCATGTATCAGGCGCAGGCTCTGCGCAAGCTTTGCCGCAATTTTGCGGACCCGGAAGTGGGGGGCGTGTGCGGCAATCAAATTTATCGCAAAAATTCCTCCGCAGATACCGCCAGCGCCGGCGAGCATCTTTATTGGTCTTTTGACAAGTGGCTGAAGCAAAAAGAAAGTTTGACCGGCAGCATCGTTTCTGCGCACGGCGCGATTTATGCGATTCGCCGCGAGCTTTATCGCCCGCCGGCCGGCGCCGCCGTGACCGATGATTTCGTGATCTCAACCGAGGTGATTGCACGGGGCTACCGTCTGGTGTTCGAGCACGAAGCCGTTGCTTACGAAGAACCGGTGCCTGCGGCCGGGCGCGAATTTAAGCGCAAAGTAAGAATCATGAATCGTGGCTGGCGCGCGGTGATGTTGCAAAAGCGCTTGCTCAACCCGTGGCGTTATGGCTTCTATGCGCTGGAATTGTTTTCTCACAAAATTCTGCGCCGCCTGGTTCCGTGCTTTTTGTTGATTTTGCTGGTTGCCAGTTTGTTGCTGCAGTCGCAGCACAGCTTTTATTACGGCGCTGTTGCCGCACAAATTGCTTTTTATAGCCTGGCCGCCGCCGGTTTTCTTTTGCGCCAACGGCGCCTCGGAAATGCCAAAGTGTTTTACATTCCGTTTTTTTATTGCCTCGCAAACCTTGCGGCTTTGACCGCTTTGTTCAAGCTCGCGGCCGGAAAACGCATCGAAAGCTGGCAGCCGCAACGCTACGCGACATGAGCACAGTGCTCGATGCTTCAAAAGATCCTTTCAGGATGACAGGTCAGTTACTTTCCGGGCGAACTCTGAGAACAGGAATCAAGCGCTTCCGAGTAAAATGTCATGCTCGAAGCATCTCTTTAAGCAATAAGCACCGTGCGCAATGCTTAAAAAGTTCCTTACAGGATGACAGGCCCATGTTACTTGGCGAACAAACTCCCAATTGGGAGAAAAACGCTGAGTCGTTGCCTAAGGAGAATGTTTATCATGCGAATAAATTTTACCAATATATTTGCCCTGCTGTTCCTTTTGTTGACGCATGCAAATACCGCGGTAAAAGCGCAAGTTCCTGATTCCATCGTTGCGACCCCGAGAAGCAGCACCTCGCCGGTGATCTTCGACGCGGATGATCCGGCCATTTGGATTCACCCGGCAAATCCAGCGCAAAGCTTGATTATCGGGACCGATAAAGGCACGTATCCCGAAGGCGGCATTTTTGTTTGGAACATGGACGGCACGCCGCAGCAGCGTTTGAACATCAGCCATCCCAACAATGTAGATGTGCGCTATGGCATGCCGCTCGCGGGTTCGGCCATCGACATTGCCGTGGTCACCATGCGTGATCACCGGCAGATTCGCATTTACAAAATTGATTCCTCCTCGCGCACGCTCGAAGAGATTACCACGCGGGATAATGCCAATGTGGTTTATCACATGTTCAAATCGCCGCAGGGCTTGGGTTTGTATCAAAGGCCGAAAGATCGCACGGTCTTTGCCATCGCCAGCAGCGTGCATAACGAATCTCGGCGCGAGCTTTGGCAAGTGCTGCTTCAGGATGACGGCACCGGCTGTGTGGAAGGCGTGCTCGTGCGCGTATTCGGCGATCACACCGGTCAAGTCGAGGGCCTCGTGGCCGACGACGAGTTGGGTTATCTTTATGTCGCGGAAGAAAAAGCCGGTATTCACAAGTATCATGCGGATCCCAGAAAAGGCAATGATCGCCTGGCCTTTTTCGCCACTGCGGATGGGATTACCGGAAACCGTGAGGGTCTGGCTTTGTATTCCTGCGCGGACAGCACCGGCTATTTGCTCCTTTCCGTTCCCAGCGCGCGTGCGATTAAAGTTTATCCGCGCGCCGGCAACCACGGCAATCCTCACGCGCATGCTTTGCTGACCACGATCATGAACACGAGCTCCGAATTTGGCGACGGCTTGGAGGTAACCAATCGGCGCATCTCCATGGAATTTCCGCACGGTGTTCTAATTTGGCATCATCAAGCCGGCAAACAATTCCGGCTTTACGCCTGGGAAGACCTCGCGCAGAATTTTCTCGCCACGTGCACAATTTCGGGCGTGCCCACGCGCATCGAGCGGAATTTTGAAGAGGCTGGAATTGAAACCTTTGAGTTGCAACAAAATTATCCCAATCCCTTCAATCCTGAAACCGAGATTCGGTTTCGACTTCCGAAAGCGAGTCGGGTGCAGTTGGTCATTTACGATTTAAACGGTGCAGAAGTCAAAGTTTTGCTGCAGCAAAACTTGCCCGCCGGTTTGCACGACGCACGCTGGGAGGGCAATGATCGCGAGCATCGGCCGGTGGCAAGCGGTATTTATTTTTATAAACTCGAAACCGGGGAGTTTTCAAAAATTCGCAAAATGACATTGCTGCGGTGAAAGCCCAAGCCTCACGCCTCGGAGTGACAAACTTCAGTTTGTCCAGCATGCTGGCGCGACTATGAATTTGTCAAGCATAGCAAAACCATTAGACCAAGCAACTATCCACACAGGAATTCACATGACTTTGATGACAGGAAGCAACGCCGCAGGGAAGCAGAAGAGAACGTTAGTTTTTGCTTTTGCCTTTATGCGCCAGATGATGTTGATGTTTGTGGGAATGATGAGCGTTTTTTTTCAAATCGCCACCGCGCAAGCGCAGCCGGTCACGGCGGGCTATCGCGATTACAACTATGGCACGACGGTTATCAGCACGCCGACGGGAGAAAAGCCGGAGAGCAAGTTGTGGTGGAACGACGGTTATTGGTGGGGCAGCATGTGGGATCAGGTTGCCAACAATCGTTACACGATCCATCGCCTGGATTTGGCCTCGCAAACCTGGATCAACACTGGCGTCGCCATTGATAACCGCTCCGGCTCCAAAGCCGATGCGCTCTGGGATGGCCAGCGTTTATATATCGCCTCCCATATCTTTACGAATAGCCCGGGCTCGACTTCGTCTGCGAATGTGGCACGTCTCTATCGTTTCAGTTACAATACCGGGAGTGATACTTATAGCTTGGACGCGGGCTTTCCCGTGAATGTGAACAGCTCGAGATCCGAGACTTTGGTGTTGGATAAAGATTCCAGCGGCCAGCTTTGGGTAACGTGGATCGAAGGGCGCCGTGTCAAAGTGAATACCACCACCGGTAGCGATCTCTCTTGGGGCACGCCGTTCAATTTGCCGGTGCAAGGCAATCTGACCGACACGGACGATATTTCATCCGTCATCGCTTTCGGCGGCAACAAGATCGGCGTGATGTGGAGCAATCAGGACGATCTCAAAACCTATTTTGCCATTCATCTTGACAGCGACGCGGACAACGTCTGGCAGCCGCGCGAAGACGCGCTGGCCGATCCCAATCTTGGCGGCGTGGCCGATGATCACATCAACTTGAAAGTTTTTAGCGATACCGACGGCCAGCTTTACGCCGTGACTAAAACCAGCCTTTCCGGCAGCAACGCGGCTCTTATTTTTCTGCTCAAACGCGCGACCAACGGTTCATGGACGCGTTATCTTTATGGCCGGGGACAAGACAATCACACACGCCCCATACTGCTGATCGACACGGAAAACCGCAAGGTTTACGTGTTCGCCATGAGCAATAGAGGCAGCGGCAGCAAAGAAGCCATTTACATGAAAAGCAGCGATCTCGATAATATCTCTTTTCCTGTGGGGCTGGGGACACCTTTCATCGAAAGTGCGACGGATCTTCGCGTCAACAATCCCACGTCGACCAAACAATCCGTCAATAGCACGACCGGGCTGGTCGTGCTCGCCAGTGATAAAGACTCGCGCTATTACTTTCATAATTCTCTGACGCTTGGCGGCAGCGGCAACACGCCGCCGGTGGCAGTCAATGATGCCGCAACCACCAATGAAGAAACTGCCGTGGCCATCGGGGTCACGGCCAACGACACAGATTCCGACGGCGCCATCAATATCAGCACCGTGGCGATTTCAACCGCGGCCAACAATGGCACGACTTCGGTCAACACCGGCACCGGGGTGGTTACGTACACGCCCAATTTGAATTTTTTCGGCGCCGACAATTTCAGATATACTGTGCGCGACAATGACGGCGCGATTTCCAACGCCGCGACCGTGACCGTGACAGTCAACGACATCAACGATGCGCCGGTGGCAGTGAATGACGCCGCCTCGACTCCGGTCAACACTGCGGTGGCCGTCAACGTGCTCGCCAATGACACGGATTCCGACGGCACGCTCAATGCAAGCACGGTCACGATCGGAACGCCGGCGGGCAATGGCGGAACTTCGGTGAACCCGACTACAGGTGTAGTCACCTATACTCCCAATACCGATTTTGTGGGCAATGATTCTTTCACCTACACGGTAGGCGACAATGACAACGCCATTTCCAACAGCGCGACGGTTGCAATTACAGTAACCTCAGGCGGCGGCTCGACCACTTTAACGTTCAATCCCACGGATGATGCGCAAGTCAAGTCGACCAGTGCCAGCTCGAATTATGGCGCCATGATCACGATTCGCGTGCGCGCGGGCAGCGAGGTTTACAACAGCTATTTGAAATTCAACGTCACCGGCCTCAGCGGCGCCGTGCAAAGCGCCAAGATTCGCCTGTTTGTGACCGATGACGGCCCGGATGGCGGCTCGATTTTTACCGTTTCCAACAACACGCAAGGCACGAGCACGCCGTGGACGCAAAGCAACCTCACGTGGAATAACGCTCCCACGATTAGCGGCACGGCGTTGAGTTCTGCTGGGACGGTGAGTTTGAATACGTGGATCGAGCTTGATGTGACTTCAGCCCTCACCGGCAACGGAGTGTTGAGCTTTGGTTTGAAATCCAACTCCTCCAATAGCGTGCTTTATAGCTCCAAAGAAGGCAGCAATGCGCCCCAGCTTGTGATTGAAACGGCTGCCGGCGCGCTTGCTAAATTTGAAGCGCATGAAACCACAACGCTGCCGCAGAGTCTCAAGTTGAGCGCCAATTATCCCAATCCGTTTACGCTGCAAACGAGTATTGCTTATTCATTGCCGCAAGCAACAAAAGTGCGCGTGAGGATTTATAACACCGTGGGCCGGGAAATTCGCACGCTTGTCGATGAAGTTCAGCCGGCCGGCGATCGCCATGTGCGCTGGGATGGCCGGGATAACGCCGGGCAGAAAGCCGGCTCGGGATTTTATCTGATTCGGCTGGAAGCGGATCAGCGGCGATTGACGCGCGTTATAACTCTGGTGAAATAAAACATGTTTTCGGTCGCGCTCATCGGCCCGGACGGCGCCGGCAAAACCACGATTGCGCAGAAACTGGTTAGGTCTTTTCCGTTGCCGGTCAAATATCTGTACATGGGCGTCAACGCGGAATCGAGCAACGTCGCTTTGCCGACCACCCGCCTGGCGGAACGCTTGAAACGGAAAAACCAAAATCGACCGGGAAGGGCGTCGCCCCGCCAAAACAGCAAACGCAAAGCGAGTATGCTGCGCGCCGGATTTCGGCTTGCCAATCGGCTGGCAGAAGAGTGGTATCGGCAAATGCTCTCGTGGCATTACCGGCGCGCCGGCAACCTGGTGATTTATGACCGCCATTTTCAATTTGATTTCAATGGCGATCCGCGCCGTGAGCATGGCGGACAGAAGCGTTTGACTGACCGGCTGCATGTCTGGTGTCTCGCTCATCTTTATCCCGAGCCGGATTTGGTGATTTATCTCGATGCGCCCGCGGAAGTGCTTTTTGCCCGCAAAGGAGAAGCAACGATGGAGTGGCTGGAAGCGCGGCGGCAGGCTTTCATGCGGCAGGGCGCGCAAAAAACCAACTTCATTCAGATTGACGCCACGCAACCGCTGGAGGTTGTTTATAAAAATGTCGAAGCACAAATCATGGGGTTCTTTGATCTTTCGTAGTAGCGCCTTCAGGCGCAACCCTCAAAATCGGTAATTAAGAATGTCATCCTGTAAGGAAGCATTTGAAAAGTCGACAGAAGATCGTCATTGCGAGCCGGCTTTATCGGCGAAGCAATCCCATGAAGTGATCCAGTCAGGGAGCAATTATGTACGCACTCAGAATGAAGACCAATCGCGTGATCAAACGCGATCAGGCGGCGAGGCTGGATTTGGCCTCGCGCATTAATTTGGAAATAGAATTGACCGACGCAGAGGCCGAGCGCATTCCGCCCAAGCCGATTCCGGCAAACTGGCAGTTTAAAGATTACAGCCAACGCGCGCCCTGGATGGCGCATCTCTTTGACTTTCTCGGGTCGCTAGCCGGGCGCACGATACTCGATCTCGGCTGCGGTTACAATCCCACACCGATTTATTTCGCGCTGGCAGGCGCACGCCGGGTTTATGCCTGCGACGTTTCTCCGAAAGCAGTAGCCTACGTGCAGGAAATGGCCGAAACCGCGGGCGTGGCGCATCGCATTTCAGCTTTCGTGTGCGCCGGCGAACGGCTGCCTTTGGCCGATGCGACTATAGATCTGGTGCACGGCGCGGGTGTGCTGCATCATTTGGCGATCCCGCTCGCCGGTGCTGAAATTTCCCGGGTGTTGCGGCCGGGCGGAAAAGCAGGCTTTAAAGATCCGTTAGGCCACAATCCCGTGCTGGAGCTGGCGCGCGATTATCTGCCCTATTCCTGGAAGAAGCCGTTTAAAGGCACCGACCGGCCGCTGAAGATCGGCGATATCGAATCCTTTTCCCAACATTTCGCGGCCGGCTCGTATCGTGGCTTCGGCTTGGTTTCCATGCTGGTGACGTTTCTTTACGGCCGGAAAATCACCCGGCTCAAAAAATTTTCTTATCGCTGGGATGAATCGCTTTTGCGTTTGTTTCCTTTTTTGCAGCGGTTTTGCCGGTTCGTGGTAACTTGCGTTCAAAAATGAAATCAATCAGGGACATTATATCAATCTCATCCAGCTCTGCATCAAACGAGAAAATGCGCGCGCTCTCGTCTCGCTTTTTTCAAATGAAGGCCAAGGAGCTTTAATATGAGTCAAATGAAGATCAAACCAAATTTTTGGCGGGGAGCATGTTCTGCACTCGTGCTGTGCACGGCGCCGGTTATGGCTCAAATTGGAATTTGGACGTCCGCAGCGGAGCTCGATTCGATCCCCACTTTCGGGCCGGCATGGCAAGAAGTGCTGCGCGGCGCGAATCAGGATTGCGCTAACCCAAATTTGTCGAATCAAAACGACAATACCAATGTCTACGTTCTCGCCGCCGGCATTGTCTATGCGCGCACGGGCAACGCTCTCTACCAAGCTAAAGTCATTACTGCTTGTGAAAAATTATTGCAGCAAGGGCGGCCCGACAGCACGTCTTTGGCGTGGGCGCGGGAAACCGGCGCCTATGTCATGGCCGCGGATCTTGTGGGCTATCGCACCGCCGCATTCGAAGAATGGCTGCGCCAGATGGCCGAAATTTACGTTGCCGTTGATAAACGCACCCTGCGGAATGTTTTTGCAGGAAGGCCCAACAATTGGGGCTCGCATGCTTTTGCCTCGCTCTGTGCGATTTATCGTTTCTTGCAGGATACTACCGCGCTCGTTGCCATGCGCGATTATTGGATTCGCGGAATCACCGGACCGAATCCGGGATTCGAATATGGCACCGATTTGTCCTGGCATGCGGATGAAACAAATCCTCGCATCATCAATCCCAAAGGCGCAACCAAAGAGGGCGTGAACATTGACGGGATCGTGCCCGATGACATGCGGCGTGGCAGCTCTTTTCGCGATCCACCCAAGCGCACGCAATATCCCTGGGAATTTTTGCAAGGGCAAGTGACGGCGGCGCGCATTCTGGAACGCGCCGGCATGCCGATTTGGAATAGCGGTGACAGCGCCATCTATCGCGTTGCCTATCATTTGCAAATTCGTCTGCACAACGCTTACGGCCGTTGGGCCGCCGAGGGTGACGACGAATGGGTCTTGCCATTTTTGGATAAAGCTTACGGCACGAATTGGTCCAGCAGCCAGCCACGTTTGTGGCGGCATGGTAAGAACGCGGGCTGGGGCTATGTTACTCTGGCAAGAAGCAGGCGAGAATTTGAAAAGCCTTCTGCGCCTGAAACCGGGCAAACGCCTGCGGTTCCGGGCGCTTATAAACTTTATCAAAATCAGCCCAACCCATTCAATCCCGCGACGGCGATTTATTTCAGCCTGCCGCAAGCGGAGCACGTGCGCCTGGCCATTTATGATTATACCGGGCAACTCGTTACCCTTTTGCGCGATGAAAGCTTGAGCGCCGGGACCTATGCGCAAATTTGGAACACCGAAAGCGCGAACGGCCGCCGCGTTGCCAGCGGAGTTTATTTTTGCTATCTCCGCGCGGGCGCGCACGTGGAAAAAATCAAAATGATGGTGTTGCGTTAGTCTATAACGGTTTTGGAATGGAGGAGTAGCTTCATTTCGATAGTGTCATTTGTAGGAGTTTTTTGAAAGGCTTGACAAACCCATGATTTTAACGTGTCATCTTGGTGCTCAAAAAGATTCTTTCAGAATGACATGAAAAGAGATGTCTCTTCACACAAACAAATACGCTGTAAGTTTCGCAATCCGTTCTTGTCGGCGCAAAGTTATTTTGACTGCCGCATGGTTGCCGGCCGCAGCGCTGTTTAGCTCATGCGGCCTCTTTGCTCCGGAAGCGGAACAGCCGCGCTCGTTTGGAATTTGGACTTCTGCCGCGGAGCTTGCAGAAATACCGAGGTCGGGACCGGCATGGGAGGCGGTGTTGCGCGCCGCAAATCAAGATTGTTCTCGCCCGGAGGTGTCGAATCAAAACGACGACACCAACGTTTATGTGCTTGCTGCTGCCATCGTCTATGCGCGCACCGGTGAGGTTCATTACAAAAATAAAGTCATTGCCGCTTGTGAACGGCTCGTTGCCAACGGACCTCCGGATAGCAACTCTTTGGCATGGTCACGAGAAACCGGCGCCTATGCTTTAGCTGCGGATTTGGCAGGTTATCGAAAGCAGGCTTTTAAAACGTGGTTGCGCCGCATGGCGGAGCTTTACGTCGGGGATGATCATCACGCCATGAACGAAACCTTCGTGCGCCGGCCCAACAATTGGGGGTCGCACGCTTTCGGCTCGTTGTGCGCCATCTATCGTTACCTCGACGATATGGCAGGCCTGGTTAGTGTGCGTGATATCTGGTTGCGCGCCGTGGCCGGCGGGAATTCTCTTTATCGCTACGGCGATGATGTCTCCTGGCATCCTCATTCGAATCGTTTGCGCTTCATCAACCCACTGGGCGCGATGAAAGCAGGAATGAGCCTCGACGGGGTCGTGCCGGATGATATGCGGCGCGGCGGCTCTTTTCAAAACCCGCCGCTGCACACGAGCTATCCCTGGGAATTTTTGCAGGGCCAAATCATGGGGGCGAGAATTTTGGAGCGGGCCGGCATGCCGATTTGGGAAAGCGGCGACCGCGCGATCTATCGCGTCGCCTATTGCCTGCAAATTCGTTTTGAAAATGATTACGGCGGATGGGCGGCGGCGGGGGATGATGAGTGGATGCTGCCGTTTTTGGATGAAGCCTACGGCACGCAGTGGGCCCGCCAACAACCGCGTTTATGGGAGCACGGCAAAAACGCCGGCTGGGGATACGTTACGTTAGCCCCGGATTGATCGCAGTCTGAGAAAGGCCGATGTCTTTGCAAAGCAAATTATTTGTTGCCCCGGGCAAGGCGTTCGCGTTCAACCCGGCAACGCCAGCTCTGATCGCCGTGTTCGCCGGAATAGTTGGCGTTTTCGTTTATCAGTACGGTCTCCTCGCCATGCTGGGCGCGGTTCTATTTCTTTTTCTGCTGGCCTGGATGTTTGGACGGCCCGAGGCCACGACTCTGATCATCCTTTTTGTGATTTATTCCAATCTCGCGGTAGTTGCCGTGCACTATCACGGCGCGCCGGAAATAGTGTCGGTCGGCTTTTTCCTTTTACTTGGTCTGCCGCTGGTGCATCGCCTGGTGGTGCAGCGCAAAAAAGCGGTGTTCAATCCGGTTTTTTTTCTCATGCTCGGCTATTTGGTCATCATGCTGGCGGCCGGGATTTTTTCACAAGATGCGGGGCGCTCGCTCGTGCGCGTAATCGGATATTTGTGCGAAGGGGTGATTTTATATTTCCTGATCGTCAACGCCATTCAAACGCAGGCGATGCTGCGCAAAGCAATCTGGGCCGTGCTTGCAGCCGGAATTTTAATGGGAAGCATTACGCTTTATCAAAGCTTGACGGACTCCTACGATCGCTCTTTTGGCGGTTTGGCCCAGCTTTCCAATACTGTGATCAATACCGGAGAAGGCGGTGGCGGCGGAGAGGAGGAAGGCCAATTCCGGCTGGCCGGGCCGATCGGCGAGCAGAATCGCTATGCCCAAATCATGCTGGTCTTGCTGTCTCTGGCCGTTTCCTGTGCATTGAACGAACGCAGGCGCGCCTTAAGAATTTTGGCGCTGCTGTCTTGCATTCCAATTTTAGCCGGGGTGTTGCTTACTTTTTCGCGCGGCGCATTTCTGTCCGTCCTCCTCATGCTGGCGTTTATGATTTATTTGCAGCGCCTCAAGCTGCGCTATGTTTTCTTGGCGCTGTTTTCTGCGGTTAGTTTCGTGTTCGTGGCCATGCCGGAATATGTTTATCGCATCGCCACGGTATCGCGCATGTCGTCGCTGGCCTCCGGACAGTTCCGCACCGTTGATAGTTCGGTGCGGGGCCGCGCCACCGAAAACCTGGCGGCGCTCAATATTTTTCTCGATCACCCGCTGCTCGGCGTCGGCCCCGGACAAACCAGCCAATACATGGAAGAATATGGCAACAAGCTTGGCATCAAAAGGCTGGAATCAACCCGGCGCGCGCACAACATGTATTTGGAAGAGTCGGCGGACAACGGCATTTTTGGATTCATTTGTTTCATGGCCATCGTGCTGGTGACCATGCGCCAATTAGCGGCCGTGCGCCGTTACTGGTTGCCTCGCCGCCCCGATTTGGCATCTATCGCCGCGGGATTTTTATTGGCGATCATCGGTTATTTGACCAGCGGATTGTTTTTGCATCTGTCTTACCAGCGCTATTATTGGCTGCTACTGGCCCTGGCCGGCGCCGCCGTTCATGTGCTGCAACCGGAGAAAAGCGCGAAGCCAAAACCATCGGAGTGACAAACTTCAGTTTGTCCAGTTGTATGCATTGTTGTAATGCTGCCCTTGGCAACCGAGGAAGCCGGCGCCGATGCGATTCTGATTCATTCCAAAGACAAAACCTTGATAAAAACCTTCAATAAACTGCTTGCATGAGAACACTTTTTTTCTTATTTTTTCAGTCATTGTTTTAAAAATATGCTTGATTTTTGCTCTATGAAATGCCCGCACAATTTCAAAATAATGTCCAAACGGTTTTAAAAGATTTGATGCTTGCCATTCCGGCTTACAATGCCGGCGGCACATTGGGAAAAGTTCTAAACGGCGCGGTACAATATTTCGAGCCGAAACAAATCATCGTAATCAATGACGGCTCGAGCGACAACACAGCCGCGGTGGCGCAACAGTTTGAAACGATTTTGCTTTGCCATGAAACGAATCGTGGCAAAGGCGCAGCTTTAAGAACGGTGTTTCAATACGTTCTTGAAAAAACTTCGGCACGCGGAATAATTTCTCTTGATGCCGACGGCCAGCATCTGCCGGAAGAGCTTCTGAAATTCGTCCACGCGTTTGCGCAAACCGGGGCGGAATTGATTATCGGCGCGCGATCGTTTGATCCACGCCTCATGCCATGGGCGCGCGTGATAAGCAATCGCATCTCCAGCCGTTTGTTATCCTGGAAAACCGGCCAGCCGGTAAAAGATAGCCAATCCGGATACCGGCTTTATTCCCGGCGTTTGCTGGAAAAAGTGCAGCTTAAAACTTCCGGGTATGATACCGAGTCAGAAATTATTATACAGGCCGGGAAGTTGAGAATGAAAATCGAATTTGTTCCGATTATGACGGTTTATAACGGCGAGATTAGTCATATTCGTGGAATGCGAGATGTTGGTCGTTTCATTCGTTTGTACCTAAAGTCATAATTTATCGTAATGCTTCGGGGCGTAGCGCAGTTTGGTAGCGCGCTTGGTTCGGGACCAAGAGGTCGGCGGTTCAAGTCCGCCCGCCCCGACATAAAAATGCCATCTCACGAGATGGCATTTTTGTTTATGACTATTAGGATTGCATGCTGGTGCTGAAAATTTTCTTCTGGGTGAGTTAGATGGTTTTATTGGAGGAAGGGAGACGAGAAGCTTTTATCTTTAAGTTTACATAACACACAATCGAACAATTATAAATTCTGAACATTTATGCCGCTGCTTGTTTGATTTGTTCCATATGCCGAGTCATATGATTTGCCAGGCATTCAATATATTCCGAACCGTTAACTACACCCACCCACAAGGTCCTAATTCCGAAACTACCCAAACGCTGTGCACCGACTTTTTGAGTAAACTCAATAGTCTCACGGCGCGCGCGACGCATGCCGTCCAATAAATATTCAGATGGAATACCGACCGATGGTTGATATGCGGCAATAGTTTTTAGCTTGGTTTGGTGATGTTTTATTTGATCAAGGTTCGGGGAATACGTCGAATCGATAGCAATGCTATCTTGGCGTCCTTCAACAATATCTTTCAAATCGTGTAATCCTTTAACCTCAACTAAAATTAGATGATGAATGATTTCCGCTACGGACCAAAGACCAATTTTTGGCGTAGCGGACCATTTTTGCGAAGGTATAGACTGAAGCAACACTTCAAGATTCTTAAGGCTTTGCTTGAGAAGATCTGAAGAATTGGGTGCGTTTTTCATTTGTGTTTCCGCCTTTTCATTGCAGCCTCAAACTCCTTTTGCAAACGTGCCATCATCTCCAACCGCCGATGATATAATCTTTTGAGTCTACGCGGTTTGTGCTTGCTCAGTGCGTATGCGGTTAAAAGAGGCATTGTAATTGTTGAATCACAGTAGCAAACAACCGTGTCCGGCAATTGATCAGGATCGACTTTGCCCCAGCTCACAGCTTCGGCCGGCGTTGCGCCGGAAAGTCCGCCAGTATCAGGACGCGCATCGGTGAATTGCAAAAAATAATCATGGCCTTTTTCCGCGATGTTCATGACCTCCTGCAATTGTGGCTCGGTTTGCAGAAGAAAATTTTTGGGCGAGCCGCCGCCAAAAATTAACACCGCGCTACGGCCTTTTTTGCGCTTGGCTTCCAGCACGATCGCAGCGGTTTCGTTGACGTCGGCGTTAATATCATATTGCAACTTGCTGCCAGCTAACGCGCGGGCGGCGACGTTCATACCGATGGAAGAATCGCCCGGTGACGAAGTATAAATCGGCACGCCGTATTTATACGCCACCGCAAGCAGTGATTTCTTTTTCAGCTTCAGCTCGGCTTCGCGCGCGGCCACGTATTTTCCGGCAAGATAATGAAACTCAGCCGTGCTCATGAGGCGCTGAAATTCCGGCGCTGCGATCATGCGGGAATAAAAAGCATCGGTGTCGAGCAGTACGCGATAGTCGAAGAAAATATCATAAATGCGCACCACGCCCTTCTCGCGCAGCACGACGTCATCGGCGAGATGCGAGCCTTGATGCATGGCTAGGCCGATGCCAAAATGCGTATCATGATACAAATTCGCGCCGGTCGAAACGATCCAATCCACAAAACCGTTTTCAATCAGCGGAATGATGGCCGCCATGCCCAGACCCGCGGGCGTGAGCGCGCCGGTCAAGCTCATGCCGATGGTCACGTCCGCTTGCAGCATTTTTTCTGTGAACAACTGGCAGGCCTCGCGCATGCGCCCGGCATTGTAGGCATTGAACGTGTTATCGATCAAATCGACGACGTTCATATTTGGCCGGATCGGCTGCGGCGCGATTTTGCGGCCTGCCAAGTAATTTTGCTTTCTTGCCATTTGGAATTTTCTTTCTCCTCACTCAATCAAATTTAAATCAGCATGGCTTTGCTACGCCGGGAACGTTTTATATAAATTCCTCTGATGGATTTGCTTCGGTCTCCCCTTCCAGAGGTTCATTGCCGGAAATTTCATTTTCTGAAGCTTGCTCGCCGGAAACGGCGATTTGTTTTTCAACTTTGCGCGCGAAGGTGAGAAAACCGGTATGACCGATCATGCGCAACTCGGGCCGCACCGACATGTTTTCCAAATGCCAGCGCCGCAGCATGGTTTCGAGTGTGGTAATGGCGGCGAAGCATTTGCTGCGGCGCAAGGATTCGACGAAAGATTTTACCTGCAAAATGGTGGGAGAATAACTGCAAATGATCGCGCCGTTGCGCAGTTTGAGCGCGGCCAGCGGCACGACGCGCCAGGGCTCGGGCACATCCAACAACAAGCGGTCGACTTCATCGTCGTCAAATTGCTCGTAGAGGTTCATCTCGCGCACGTGGTGATTTGCCGTTTCACCCAAGTAAAGACGCAGGTTCTTTTTGGAATTTTCTATAAAATCGCGCCGGATTTCATAACTGATCACCACGCCTTCCGGCCCGACCATGCGCAACAGCGTTGTCGCCAATGCACCCGAACCCAACCCGGCTTCCACCACTTTTGCGCCGGGATAGATGTCGGCATATTGCAAAATCACTCCGAGATCTTTGGGATAGATCACCGTCGCGCCGCGAGGCATAAGCACGACGTGCTCATTCAGCGTCGGACGAAAAACCCAATAGCGAATTTCTCGCTGCGAGTGCATTAAAAAGCCTTCGGTGCGTCCGATGATGCTTTCGTGCGGGAGCAGATCGCCGCGGATGTTCGTCTTTTTTCCGATTTTTAAAACATCATAATAAGCACGTTCTTTGCGGTCGTAAAAAACCACGGGATCATTTTCAGCGAAAGGAAATTTGGGATTTTTCATGCGGAGGTTACGATAATGGGTGAAGTCGTTTTTAATTGTTGGTTGACCATTGACAATTTAGAATCGGAGTATTTAAATCTTTTGACCACGGCTTGCGCCAAAGCCTGCTGGCGCAGGGGCTCGAGATCCATGCCGGCTTCACATTCCAAAACGTGGGACAGCTTGGCGCGCGTCTCGGGCCGGGCCGGCAGGAACAACGAGCAACAATCTTCAAACGGCGCGGTGGAAATTTCAAAAGTGCCCAGGCGCCGGGCATATTGCACGAGGTCTTGTTTATCGTCGCCGGCCAAGGGTCGAATCACCGGCAAGCTGGTGGCTTCATTGATGGCGCGCAGATTCGACAAAGTCTGGCTGGCGACTTGCGAAACGTTTTCTCCGGTGACCAGGGCCGGCGCACGATGCTGGGCGGCCACACGCTCCGCCAGCCGCAACATTTCGCGGCGATAAAAAATCACGCGCAAGCGGGCGGGAGAATTTGCGACGATGTATTGCTGAATTTCCGCCAGCGGAATCAGATACAAGGACGCGAAATATTGATACTCCACCAGCCGCTCCACCAAACGCTCCACCAATGCTTGTGACGCGGTGTTGGTAAACGGCGCGCTGTGAAAATGCACATAAATCAAATGCACCCCGCGCTTCATCATGCGGAAGGCGGCCACCGGCGAATCGATTCCGCCCGAGAGCAAACACACGGCTTTTTCTCCCGCGCCCACCGGCAGTCCTCCCTGCCCTTCCCAGCGATCGACGTACATCAAGGCATAATTGTCCGCGATTTCCACGCGCACGGACAAATCGGGATGGCTCAAATTCACGCGGACGGGAAAGTGCTGAAGGATGAATTCACCTAACTGTTCATTGATTTGCGGCGAGGTTAGCGGAAAAGTTTTCTGCGCGCGTTTGGTTTCGACTTTAAAAGTTTGAAAGGATTTTCCCGCCAGAAGGTGCAGCGCTGCGGCGAAAACATCCGGCATGGTTTGCGGCAACTTGAGGGCCGGCGCAAAATAGGCGATGCCGAACACTTTCTGCAAAGCGGCGGCGACGGGTGCGAGCGCAGCGTCTTCCGCCAGCCAGCACATGATCCGGCCGGTCAGGCGTTCCACATGGCGCACGCCCAGGCCTTTGGCGGCGCGCGCGATGTTGCGCTGCAATTGCCGTTCGAAAAGATGGCGATTGTCGCCTTTGAGCGCAATCTCGTGATAATGCACCACGATGCCGGCGCGCGTGTTTGCCGGCCGGCCTTTTGCTTCTAATGCCATCAAGAAAAAAATCCGTTCGGAGTGGAATGATCGCCGCCACGGCGCCGAAATAAAAAGTGTCTGTTGCGCTTGACAGGTGAAAATGACAAGCTTGAGAACATAATAAAACTCGCGAGGATTTGCAAGCAAAAGCTCTGCCCGGCGCGCTTCAACAGCAGAGCAGGAATGACCTGAAACTCGGGCCCCGGCTTATCTTCAAAAAAAAGCTCCTTCCTTCCGCAATCGCTTGTGCATGCCGTTAAATAGCGTGATGAAAAAAGCATTGTCATCCCACCTCCCCCTTCTGTTGAAGCGGGTCATTTGAAGTTCTCGGCAATCTGCGGTTTTTGAATCGTTTTTGGCAGGGGAGCTTAGCGATTCAGTGGAAGCCCCGCCGTCCTGATCCATCAAGGATAGCGGCCTTCTGGTTTTCCGCAAGAATTGATGAAGCCGTGCTCAAGCACAACGGCGTTTAGCGTGAGGATTTCGTGCGCGCTCATCCTCCACGCAAAAACTCGAAAGGCGGCAGCACGGGTTAACGAAACACAATTCATTCAGGAGAATCCTATGCTTCGTTGTGCGAAAATGTTTTCACAGGGCCGCGGCGCCGGTCTGCTCGTGACTCTGTTCTTGCTGTTTAGCGGGTTGAGCTCCGCGTTTGCCCAGGGCAGCGCGATTTCCACCAATACCTCCAGCGACCACAAAAAATCCAATCAAAGCAAAGTTTTTCATCACGACGGGATGTGGTGGGCGATCGCTTTCGATACCACGACCACCACTTGGTATATTTGGAAATACAACGGCGCTTCGTGGGTGCGCGGCACAGGCGTGCAAGCAGGCGCGGACTACAATCTCGACGCCGTGGTCGATACCGCGGCGAACAAGCTTTTTATTTTTTCATCCCACACTTCCACTCCACGCTTCCGGCGCTATTCTTATTCCGGTGGCACATGGGTCAAAGACGCCGGTTTTCCGATCACGCTCAACGTTTACGCCAATACCGATGGCAATAATCCGCACAGCATGATCCAAGCGAAAAACGGGTATCTTTGGATTTTTCGCGTGCAAGCCAGCCTGTTGCAAGGCCGTTATTCCACCAATAACGGCTCGAGCTGGAGCGCCATCGTCACCATTAAAACTATTGGGCAAACCCGCGGCACAACGGACGCGGTGGCGTTTAGCGAAGGCGTGGATAATTACGTTGGCCTTGCTTATGGCGAACCCGCCTCGGCCACCAGCAGTTTCGGCTTTCTGGTTCACAAAGACAGCGATAGCCCGAACACGTGGACGGACGAAACGGCATCGCTGACTTATTTCGGCACGGAAAGAGCACGCAATGAAATCAGCCTCGGGGTCGATCCCTCCAATCGCGTTTATCTGTTCACACAGACTAACGGTGGCGCGCCCACGGATGCGCGGAATACTTTGTACATGCGCAGCAGCGCTGGCGTGTGGAGCAAATTCATTGTCAATCTAGTGAACGGTCCGAATTGGTCTTCACCGGCAGCGGCGATTGACACGGAAAACAGCCGGTTGTTAGTGATGGGTACCAACACCTTCAACGGCAAAGCGGAATACAAAGCCGGCCTGCTCGGTGTTGGCAGTGATTTGCAAAGCGCAACCAAGCAAACCTTGTTTTCTTCCGGTTCCGACGTTTTTCAGAATCTCAGCGTGCCGACTCGCGCCGTCGATGCTGCCGTTGATTTGATGATCACGGTGGGAGATACGACGACGAAAGACACGTATTTCAATTTGTTCGATATTCCCGCGACGGTGCCGATCACCATCAACTCCGTCGTGCCGGGCAATAGCAGCGTGAATGTCATTTCTTCCTATACCATTGGCATGACGACTTCGGCGAACGGCATGCTGGCGTCGAATTTCAGCACGGCCACCGTGCGTTTTCCGCATAACACCGTGGTGCCGGCTTTGATTACGCCGGGCGACATTACTGTGAATGGCTCGCCGGCAACTGTGGCCGCTTCGAACGCTGCTACGCGCGAAATCACTTTTACCCTGCCGATCAACGTAGGTAACAGCACCGCTTTTTCCGTCGTTTTTTCCGCGGCAATTGGCCTCTTGAATCCCACGATTGCTGGTCCCTACACTTTGAATGCATGGACGAGCACGCAGCCCTTGCTGGGCACTTCGCCCAGTTACAATCTGACTGCTGCAACGACCACGGTGAGCGCGGTGAATGCTACACCCTTCCCCGCGGATGTGGACAGCGCGGCGCAATATACCGTGGGCTTTCGCGTGGGCGGCAATGGCCGGCTATTGGCGGATTCCAGCAAGATCGTGATTTGTTTTGAAAACGATACGCAAGTCACAAACGGTGTGTTGTCGGGCGTCACGGTCAACGGCGTCGCGGCTTCGGCTACGGGCGACAATGCCAACCGGCGCCTCGACGTCAAAGTGCCGGCCGCGGTGACGATCAACAACAACGATAGTGCGACCGTGATCATTCCGCCCACGGCATTGATCAATCCTTCCCGAGTCGACACGTTTTACCTCCAAGTGAATACGACCGTGGAGACCACCAAAATCACATCGAACGGGTTTTATATTCACAAAGGCCGCCGTATTGCGGCTACGACGAAAAACTTCGAGCGCGGCAATCAGAGCAAAATGTTTTATCACGACGGCTTTTGGTGGCTGGCGGCGCAGAGCAATACCAATAATTTTTGGTATCTGTGGAAGCGCAGCGATACGACCTGGACACGCACCACGCAAATCCACAATCAAGGCAAGAGCCGGCCGGATTGCATTCTCGACGTGCCAAACAATCGCCTTTACATTCTCTTGCCCGGCAGCAGCACCGCCTCGATCACGCGCTTGAGCTACTCCGGCGGCAGTTGGACCGTGGATAGCGGTTATCCCAAGACGGTGTCTTCCGTGCAAGACAAGACTATGAACCTGGCACGCGCGATCAACGGCAATTTGTGGGTGTTCTGGATTGCAGATTCCACCTTGTTGGCGCGGCGCTCCAGCAACGAGGGCTCGAGCTGGGGCTCGGACGTCGTGGTTAAAGACAGCTTGAACACCGATACCGGTTTGACCGATGCCGTGGCGTTTAGCGACGGCGGCGAGGATTGGATCGGCGTGGGCTATGCCGAAGACAATAGCAACAACGGCGCGGTGTTTGGATTTCTGCGCCACGAAGACGGAGACGGCCCCACCGTTTGGGAAGATGAATCTTCTTCCGTGCCGCAATTCAACGGCACGTTCGCGGACGATCACGTCAGCATGATGGTGTATAACAATGAAGTGTTCATGTGCGTGAAAACCGAAGGTGGTGGCGGCAGCACCACAACAAAAGTGGGCTTGCTGCATCGCGCTACCGGCGGAACTTGGAACGCATATTCCATCATCAATGACAACGGCTGGACCCGTCCGGTGTTGGCGATTGACGAGACCAACAGCATGATTTATGTGTTCGGCTCGCGCGAAGGTGCGGTGGAATATCTCGAAGGAAAGAGCGTGGCGCTGGGTTCGTACAATTCTTTCGTCACCGCGCCGATCGACACGTTCATGCATTATTATGACAACGACTTTTTCGATCCCTCTTCACCCAGCCATACGGTGACGGGCGCTTCGAATTTGCTCATTGCCGCTTCAAATAAAACCGGGAATGCCACCTGGGTTCAGCTCATCGATCTGCCCGACGGCGTGATTGAAGCGGAATCGCAAGCGCAGCTTGGGAAAGAAGCGCCGGCCGTGCAGGCCGCCGCGGCAAAGGCCGAGGTGGAAATCGACGCCTTTCCGAATCCTTTCAATCCGAGCACACAATTGCAATTCACGCTCACAACCGCAGCGACGGTCAAGCTGCAAATTTTCAACGTGACCGGGCAATTGGTTAAAACTTTGATCGACAACGATCTTTCCGCCGGCACGCATCGCCGCATTTGGCGAGGCACGAATCTGCAGGGCCAGCATGTTTCCAGCGGCACCTATTTTTATCGCCTGCAAGTCGGTGCTTTGGCCAGAACCGGCCGGTTGTATATGGTGAAATAATTTGAGTGCAAAGACCGGAGTGCGAAGCTGAAGCTTCGCACTCCGGAGTTTGGGCAAATTATTTAATCGATGATCATCTCCGGAGTGCTTCCGGAAAAACTTAAAAATTACTCTCGCCGAGATTGCATCTCTATGACTTCGTTCTGAGCACGCCACAATGCCTCTCGCTTCATGTAAATCGAAGTGACGACCTCGATCTTTTTGCAAAGGATAGCAATCATTCATGAGAATTGCATGTTGAAAAAAGAGCGTTGCTTCGCGAAGCCGGCAGCGGCCATTCTGGTGAAAGTTTTGTTGTTCATGTTTCCCGCGGCCGGCGGGGCTCAATCCGGCGCGCTGATGCACGCCAATACGCTGGCCAATAACGCCAAATCGAATCAAAGCCGGGTGTGGTTTTACGACGGCAAATGGTGGGCGATCGCGCCGCACGCGCAAACGAAAACGGATTACATTTGGCGCTATAACCCGGCGAACAGCATCTGGACGCGCACGGCGGCGAAACTCGACAGCGGCGCCTACAATCGTTACGATGCTCATCTGGAAACCGCCGCGGGTGAGTTGGCGGTTTTGCGCTCGCACTCCATCGACACCAAATTTTACCGGTTTAATTACACGGCCGGGGATTGGGTGATAATTGTGGAAAAGACGCTCGCGAATTTCGGCAATCTTGACAACGGCAATCCTTGTTCTTTGACAAAAGCGAAGAACGGTGATTTTTGGATTTTTCGCATCGACGCCGGACGCCTGCAAGTGCGCAAGTCCAACAATGGCGGCGCAGCTTGGACGGGCGCAACCACGATCAAATCCAATTTGAACGCGACGCGGGGCACTACTGGCGCCATAACTTTTTCCCAAGGTAGCGCATCTTCCAGCGCCGATGAAAGTTTTGCCGCTGCGACGACGGGTGATTTTGTCGGCGTAGCCTACGGCGAATTAGGCGCGAATGGCGTTAACTCCGCCTATGGTTTTCTGTATCATCGCGACGGCGATCCGCTCACCGTCTGGACCGATGAATCACACCTGCTCACTTTTGCAGGCAGTGAAAAAGGCTATAATCAATTGAGCCTCGCGGTAGATCCGCAAAATCGTTTATATCTTTTCACGCGCAATTTCGCGGGCGTCTCCCTCGATCCTCGCAATACTCTTTACAAACGCCCCGGCCCGGGATTTTGGAAAAGAATTACGGTCAATACTTTCGCCGGAAAGAATTGGAATGACCCGGTCGTGGCGATCGACACCTCCAACAGTTTGTTGATCGTCGCCGGCATTCGCAGTGACAGCGGTTTTGCCGAATATAAAAGTGCGCCGCTCAATTCCGAGCCGGCGCTGGAAATTGCCCGGCGCAACGTTTTGCTCGCGCACGGCAACGACGATTTCCAGCATCTCAACGCGCCGCGGCAATGGCTGAATCGAAACGACGGCATGCTCGTTACCGCGGGCAACGTCACTGCCCAGCGCACGTGGTTCAAGCGCGTAATCAAATCCAACATTTTTCCGATTCGCGTCGACACGGTGCAAGCCGCTTCGCAAGAGGTGAATGCTCCCGGCGATTATAAAATTGTGTTGGCGCTGACTGATAAAATCGCCGGGGCTTTGGCAGCAGGCAACGGGAAAATTTTCATTAAGTTTTCGCCGACCGCAGCGGTGCCCGATGAGATTTTTTCCGGTCATGTGCGCGTCAATGGGATACCGGCATCGGCGGTGAGTACCGTGCCGTTGTCGCGCCGAATCATGATCACCACGCCGATCAATTTAGTGGGCGGCGCAACGGTGCCGGTTGAAATTGATTCTGCCGCAGGCGTGATCAATGCCAGGAATGCCGGCCCGGATTCTCTACAGGCATGGACCAGCTCGCAAACCACAATGGTTTCCTCCTCTGTTTTTCAATTGCTGCCGGCAACGACTAAAGTTTCCGCGGTGCGCGTGCAACCGAACCCGAACGAGCCGGGCGAGGCTGCGGATTATACGATTGGATTTCGGCTCGGGCCGCATGGCCGCATGTTTGCGGGACAGGATACTTTTTATCTGCAATTTCCCGCCAAAACGAGCATCACCAACGGCGCTCTGGCCGGGGTTTATGTCAATGAGGTTTCTGCCGCGGCGCACGGCGATAACGCTGCGCACGTCATCAACATTATTGTGCCGGGTGGCTTGAAGCTAAACAATCAAGATTCGGTCACGCTTTTTCTTCCGACTGCGGCTTTGCAAAACCCGGCAACGGTGGGCAAATATACGCTGCATGTTTCTACCAGTGTGGAAAGAACGAAGTCTTTTTCCAAACCTTATCAAATCGGCGTGATTTGCGGCGCACCGATTGCGGGCACGGCCGGCGATTTCACGCGCGGAAATCAAAGCAAGACTTTTTATCATGCCGGCAAATGGTGGCTGGCGGCGCAGGCGAGCGACGACCACGATTGGTATCTTTGGAAGAATGACGGCGTGAATTGGGAGCAAAAAATTTTAATTCATAACGCTTCCAAAGTGCGGCCCGATGTTTGGCTCAACGCCAACAAGCTTTACATTTTATTTCCCGGGGGTTCGACCACCGAGTTTGCGCGCTTGACTTTTTCCGGCGGCAATTGGAGCATGGATAACGGTTATCCCAAGGCCGTCAATCAAGTGCAGAAAGATGAAATGAATTTAGTGCGCGCCCGCAACGGCAATTGGTGGGTGTTTTGGATCGCCGACTCGGCGCTGCACGCGCAACGCTCGAACAATGACGGCGCTTCGTGGTTTCCGCCCGTGATCGTGAAATATCCGTTGCATGCGCCGCGCGGCCTCGCCGATGCCGTGCCGTTCACCGTAAACGGCGCCGATGCCATCGGTTTGGGCTATGCTGAAAATGGCAGCAATCAAAATACGAAATTCGGATTTCTGTATCACCGCGACAGTGATCCGAACGGCATTTGGAGCGACGAATCCGGCAAATTGATTACACCTCTCGGCACCTCGGCGGATAATCATATTCATCTGGGGGTCTATGACGACCAAATTTTTATGGTTTTTAAAACCAAAGGGGACGGGGCCAACGTCACCAAAAACGGCATGTATCTGCGCCGCACCAACAATAGATGGTCGCGTTACGATATTATTCAAGGCAACGGTTGGACGCGGCCGGTGCTCGCTCTTGACGTGACGAATCTGGTGTTTTATGCCTTCGGCGTGCGTGAAGGCGATGATCGCTATGTCGAAATGAAGCGTGTGCCGATGGGACAATACGGCAGCCTTCTCACTTCGCCGCCGGAGACGGTGCTGTGTTATTCCAACGAGGCTTTCTTCGATATCAGCATGCCGCCGCACAACGTTAATGCCGCAATGGATTTGATGCTCGTTGCGGAAAACGAAACACGCGACGGGCTGTGGCAACGCCGGTTGAATTTGACGCCGCTTACAAAAACCGGCAATGAAGCGGAAGAACAGGCGCCCGTGATCGCGGATCAGCCTGAAAATTTTGCAGTGGCAGCAGAAGTTTATCCTAACCCTTTCAACCCGCGCACGACCATTCGTTTCCGCGTGCATGAAGCCGCGTCGGTGCAGTTGCAAATTTTCAATATTAACGGGCAGATCGTGCGCACGCTGGTTGACGGCAATTTGAGCGCCGGACTTCATTGGCGCGATTGGAATGCGCGCAATCATGCGGGAGAACCGGCGGCGAGCGGCACCTATCTTTATCGGCTGCGAATCGGTGAGCGCGTCGCCACCGGCTCCATGCAATTGTTGAAATGAGGAGCGCAGATTAAATAGCTTTCCTATTTGTTTCGAGACGTCATTCCCGCAGTCTTTAAGCGGGAATCCAGTTTTTAAAACTTATGGATGCCCGATTAAAGCACTCGGGCATGACGTTCAAATAAGCATATAACCTCATCCGGTCAAACAACCCAAGGAGAACAAAATGACCAAGAAAATTTTGAGGGGTAGTTTCAAACCCGCTCATTTGTTTTTGCTGCTTGCGCTTTCCGTGTTCACGGCGGCGCGCGCGCAAGAGGGCGCGATCATGCACGCAGAAACGGAGGCGAACAATTCCAAGTCCAACCAAAGCCGAGTGTGGTTTTTCGACGGCAAATGGTGGGCGATCGCCATGCATGAACCCAGCAATGCCGAATACATTTGGCGTTATGACGGCGCGGGCGTATGGACACGCACCTCCACCAAGCTGGAAAAAGGCTCGCAAAATCGCTACGACGCGATCATGGACTCGAGCAGTAGCGAGCTGGCAATCTTGCGCTCGCATACCACACAGACGAAATTCTCGCGCTATTCCTATAGCGCCGGCAACTGGGTTAAAATCATCAGCATTAGCATTGCGAATTTCGGCAATTCCGACAATGCCAATCCGTTGTCCATGGCCAAAGCGAAAAACGGTGATTTTTGGGTCTTTCGCGTGGATTCTTCCAAAGTGCAAGCCAAAAAATCGATTGATGCCGGCGCGACTTGGTCGAGCATCATCAATATCAAATCCGGCTTGAACACGGAAAAAGGCACGACCGATGCGGTGGTGTTCTCTTCCGGCGGGATCGATATTGGTGAAGGAGCGATTTCGGTAACGGAAAACTATGTCGGCGTGGCTTATGGTGAAGTCGGCGCCGCGGGCATCAATACCGTCTTCGGTTTTCTTTATCACCGTGACGGCGATGCGGACCATATTTGGACGGATGAAACTTCCAGCCTCACCTACTTCGGTACAGAAAAAGGCAACAACGCCTTGAGCATGACCGTGGACGAGGAGAACAATATTTATTTGTTCACGCGCAGTTTCGACGGCGGCAACGGTGATCCTCGCAATATGCTTTACAAACGCAGCGGTGTGAACACTTGGGCCGGCCATCTCGTCAACACCGTTTCCGGCTTCAATTGGAATTCACCTGCGGTTGCGATTGAAGCAACGAACGGCTTGTTGATCGTCTCCGGCCTCCGCACCGACAGCAGTTTTGCGGAATATAAATCCGTGGCACTGGGAGACGAGAGCCTGCTCAACAGTGCGGCACGCAACCTGCTCATGCAAGACGGCGCCGAGGTTTTCGAGCATGTGAGTCTGCCACAGCATCATTTGAATGCTATCGACGGCTTGTTGGTGACCGCCGGCAATCTCACGGAAAATTCCACGTGGTTCAATTTAGTTTTCCCGGCGCCTCCAGTGCCCATTATCGTCGATACAGTGCTTGTCGTTTCCAATGAAGTCAACGCTCCGGGCCGCTACACCATTCCCATTGTCTTGACAGATACCACCAACGGCACACTGGCTGCGGGCACAGGCAAAATTTTCATTCGCTTTCCCGGGACGACATTGGTTCCTGCCAGCATTGCGCCCGGCCTAGTAACGGTCAATGGTGTGAATGCGGCCGCCGTGGTGAGCGATCCGGTTTTGTTAGAAGTCACGATCACCACGCCGATTATTTTGCCTGGCGGCACGGAGGTGACGGTGGTGATCGATTCGTTTGCGGCCGTGATCAATCCCAAGAAAATCGGCTTCGATTCTTTGCAAGCGTGGACCAGCAAGCAACAGACGCAAGTTTATTCTCCGCCTTACGAGCTGGTGCGTGCCACCACGAAAGTGACGCCTGCGCTCGTCACCGTGTTGCCGACGGCCCCAAGCTCGCCTGCGACTTATACGATTGGCTTTCATCTTGGCGCCCACGGCCGCATGTGCGCGGAAATGGATACGATCAATGTATGTTTTGATTCAACCACGACTGTAACCGAAGGTCCGCTCACTGGCGTGACTATGAACTCCATTGCGGCGACCGCGACCGGCGCTAGCGGCATGCACAGCGTGCATATCGTCGTGCCCGCCGGGTTGAATCTTTTCAATAACGACTCGGTGACGGTATTTCTGCCCAACACGGCAATCGTGAATCCGGATACCGCAGGCTTCTACACCCTGTTCGTTTCCACCAGCGTCGAAACTTTGAAAGTGGCTTCGCTGCCATATCAGATTGTGCCTCCGTGCGGCAGTCCGATTGCCGGCACGTTCGAAAATTTCAGCAAGGGCAATCAAAGCAAAACTTTTTATCACGACGGTTTTTGGTGGTTGCTCGCGCCGAAGAGCACGGACAAGAAATGGCATCTGTGGAAATTTGACGGCTTCAATTGGGCGCAAGGCATTCTCGTCAGCGGTGCGCCCAAGGATCGTCCCGATGCCTGGCTGGAAAGTGCGAGCAACAAGCTTTACGTTTTGTTGCCCGGCACCACCACCACCAAACTTACGCGCTTGACCTATTCCGGCGGCAGTTGGAGCATCGATAGCGGCTATCCCAAGAACGTCAACACCGTGCAGTTGGACGTGATGAACCTCGCGCGCGCGAACAACGGCCATCTGTGGGTATTTTGGATCGCCGACTCTACTTTACGGGCGCAGCGTTCCGGTGATGAAGGCAGCACCTGGTCGGCCGTAATCAACATCAAAAGCCATCTCCACGAGCGCAAAGGCTTGACCGATGCCGTGCCTTTTCAAGCGAGCGGCGCCGATGCGATCGGCGTGGGTTATGGGGAAGACAGTGGCGTGCCCGGCGCCATCTTCGGGTTCTTGTATCATAAAGATAGCGATGCG
>Ga0247727_10000586_pt1 | contig 89294 bp, 98 predicted proteins | sample WisWelCaveWW1625_FD_202498 | JGI IMG/M metagenome (GOLD analysis project Ga0247727, IMG submission 202498) | Biofilm microbial communities from Wishing Well Cave, Virginia, United States - WW16-25 | ecosystem: Environmental > Aquatic > Deep subsurface > Groundwater > Cave microbial mat | place... | reverse complement strand
AATGTGGTAATTTGTTCTGGGCGACTCATCGTATCCATCCTGCCTCCTCGTTGTCTTGGCAGGCAGGTGATACGACTTTTTGAGACTTTTGGTAAGGTTCAGGTATACGACTTTATGAGACTCGACATCCCTTTCAAGTAAAATTGCGGCAACCTGCCTTGGAGAGTGTTTTTTAAGTATGTGAGAAGGACATCCACCACGGAGTTACACGCAGAAACACAGAGTTATTTTCTAGCTACCGGACACTTTGATATAAGAGTTACTCGCTGGTCGAGTAGGCGGCGCATTCCCGCCGTATCGAGACCAATTATGGCGAAAAATGCCTGAAATGGGGTCTCGATACGCCCCGCCAAGCGCGGGCGGGGCTACTCGACCAGCATGCAATTTGAAACTGTCAGGTAGCTAGAGTTATTTTTAGGGTTTTCTCCGTGATCTCCGTGCGCTCCGTGGTAAAACAGTTTTCAAGAAGCAGTCTCTTACCAAATCACGGGAGCCGCCATGCCTTACATCATCAAAGAAACCGAGACCACCGTGCCCGCCATGGCCTACACCAACATGCGCCTGATCTGGGGGAAACTGGTGGCCCCCAAGGTGGTGCGCGTCCCCACCTGGCTTAAGATGACGATGGTGCCGGAATTGATGACCTTTGTGGAGGCGGAAATGCTGGTGTTTGGCGGCGGCCAGCCAGCCCGATTGAGCGCCCCTGAGATTCACATTCCCTCGGCACAAATCCTGGCATTCCATGTACTGCCCCCCACCCAGTTTGAACCGGACTATGACCCCAATGAGCCAAACCGCACGATGAAGCCGGTCTCCGCCCTGTGCAATATCTATCGCTTTGACGGCAAACGCCGCCTCTCCACCCTGGGGGATTTCGTCTCCGTGGTGCAGGCCAGCAAGGAGACGTATGCCGGTCTCTATGATGTGACCATCTCCCACCCGACTGTCCCCGGCCTCAAAGCAATTACCGTCCCCTTTGTCATGCTGCGCGCAGATGCCACAGCCTATATCGTGCAGTCCTGAGTTTGCTCGTGGGAACTCATGGAGTTTCCCGTGAGTTCCAATTCCGTCGCATAGGGGCTTGTCTGCGTCGCGACGCCCACAAGGGGCTAATGGACAAAACATTTTGATCCCGGACAATGTTTGTCATGGTGAGCGGAGCGAACCATCCCTGCAAAGTTGATTTTCAACGAATCAATGCAGCGATTCTTCGCTCCGCTCAGAATGACAGTTGAACGAAGTTTGAAGGTTTTCTGTGCTGGTGAACAACACCTTGACCAAACTTACTGTCATTGCGAGCCGGTTTTTGGCGAAGCAATCCCCTCATAGTTGCAGCAGATTGCTTCGGGGCAAAAACCGCCCCTCGCAAAGACATGTTCAAGCTATCCTTGACCAGCACAGAAATCCGTAAAACTTGTGATTGAAAAATCCTTTCGCAGGAAATCTAATTAATCCTCATGCTTTATTCCATTTTCAACGTATCCAGAAACACGTTTACCTGCGACATGTGTTCGCGCTTGTGGCCGTAATTGGAGTAGGTGATGTAATCTTCCAGATCATACTCTGGGCCATACCAGGGGAGGACACCGATTTGGCGGCGGGTCTCGAGGGGAACGCGGGCTATCAGGGCCGCCGTCCGCATATGGGTTTCGTTATACTCGGCCATGACCTGTTGCCGGGAATGAGCGTTGCGGGAGGCAACCTCGACCTCGTTGAAATCAACGTCCGGGTCGGACATGCGCAGCATGGTCGGGCCGGGAGCGCCGCCGAGGACGGTGGTCAGCACATCTTCCAGCAGGCGCTCAAAGGAAGCCAGGTGCGCCATGATCTCCCGCACTGACCACCAGCCGCAAACGTTGGGCGTATCCCATTGGCCGGCGGGGACATTTTCAAGAGCGCGCTGTACCGTCAGGTTCCCATATTTGTGCACATCTTCGGCATTCATCTCTGTTCTTCCTCCAGGCGGGTGGATTGCGTTGCGATGGAATTGTACTGCAACCGCGGGGGGACGCGGCCCCTCGGGTGGCGCGCCCGTTCGCGGGGCAACGCCCCCGGCGGTGTATAATTTTTCGAGCAAGCCATTTTAGAGGAGGATGTATGCGCAAAAAAGTGACGTTGATAACAGGGGCCGCGGGGGAAGTCGGGCAGTCCCTGATCACCAGGCTGGCTGAGTCCGGCAACGCAAATCTGCTTACGCTGGATATCCGTGCCCTCCCCGATGAATTTGACGGGATGAGCACGCACCTCGTGGGTGATGTGCTGGACCACAATCTTTTCTCCCGGTTGGTGGCCGATTACGAGATCGAGCAGATTTTCCACCTTGCCGCCCTGCTCTCGACGCGGGCGGAGTACACGCCGGGCGCGGCCCACAAGGTGAACGTGGAAGGCACGATGAGCCTGCTGGAACTGGCCGCCGAGCAATCGCGCTGGCGCGGCCAGCCCGTGGTCTTCATCTTCCCCAGTTCCATCGCCGTCTATGGCCTGCCCGATCTGGAAACGAAGGAGAAGTACGCCCGCGTGCGCGAGTGGGAATGGAACTACCCGACGACGATGTACGGCTGTAACAAACTCTATGGCGAGATGCTCGGCAATTATTTCAGCAAGAATTACCAGCAGCTTTCGGCGGAGGAGCCGGTCAAAATTGACTTCCGCTCCGTGCGCTACCCCGGCCTGATCAGCGCCTTTACCGTGCCCTCCGGGGGGACGAGCGATTACGCTTCGGAGATGATCCACGCCGCGGCGCAGGGCCACGATTACACCTGCTTCGTCCGCGCGGGGCTGGCGATCCCGTTTATGGCGATGCCCGACGCGGTGGACGCCGTCCTCGAACTGGCCGCCGCCCCGCGCGAAAAACTCAGCCGGACGGTATACAACGTGGGCGCGTTCAGCCTGAGCGCAGCCAAAATACACGGCTTGGTACAGCGCGCCTTCCCCGGCGCACACGTAACCTTTGAACCCGACCCCAAGCGCCAGAATATTGCCGAAAGCTGGCCGATTGACGTGGATGACTCCCCCGCCCGCCGCGACTGGGGCTGGGAACCCAAATATGACGCCGGGCGGACGTTCACCGAATATCTCATTCCCAATATCAAACAGCGGTATCAGCCTTAGTTCGTATTGCGTATTGCATAGAGCCGCGCATCTTTCCAATACACACAACGCAATACGTAATACGCAATACGTAATACGGAGAATCCATGCCCCTCGACATCATCATCGGCGCACAATGGGGAGACGAAGGCAAAGGCCGCATCGTTGACCTGCTTGCCAAAAATGCCAACTTCGTCGCCCGCTACAGCGGCGGCGACAATGCCGGGCATACCGTCACCGTCGGCAGCGCCACCCATAAACTCCACCTGATCCCCTCCGGGATCGTCCACGAACACACAATCGGCATCCTCGGCAACGGCGTGGTCATCAACCCGACCACCCTCCAGACAGAGATCGAACGCCTGCGGGGCGCGGGCGTCTCCCTCACCCCGGAACGCCTGCGCATCTCCTACGCCGCACACATCATCACGCCCGCCCACCGCGCCCTCGACACCGCCCTGGAAAAATCACGCGGCGCGGAAGCCCTCGGCACCACCCAGCGCGGTATCGGCCCCGCCTACACGAGCAAAGTCATGCGCCACGGCATCCGGGCGGGCGACATGCTCGACGTTGAAACCTTCGCCGATGCCATCAAAGCACAGGTCGAGGAGACCAACCTGCAACTCACCCGCCTCTACGACGCCGAGCCGCTCGACCCGCAACAGGTCGCCGTCGCCTACGTGGAGTTCGCCCGCCTCTTCGCCCCCTACATTGATGATACGGCCACCATCCTCCACCACGCCCTGCGCCAAAACCAGTCCATCCTCGCCGAGGGCGCACAGGGCACCCTGCTCGACCTCGACCACGGCACCTATCCCTTCGTCACCTCCTCCAACCCGACCGCACCCGCCGCCCTCACCGGGCTTGGCCTCGGCCTCGGGCATATTGGCCGCATCGTCGGCGTCACCAAAGCGTTCCAGACCCGCGTCGGCGAAGGCCCCTTCCCCACCGAAGTCAGCGGCGACACGGCCACCCGCCTGCGCGGCACCGGCGAAAATCCGTGGGACGAATTCGGCACCACCACCGGGCGTCCCCGCCGCGTCGGCTGGCTTGACCTGCCCCTCCTCCGTTACGCCGTCCGCATTAACGGCCTCACCGAAATCGCCCTCACCAAACTCGACGTCCTCACCGGCCTCCCCGAAATCCAGATTTGCACCGCCTACCGCGACGCGGGCCGCACCCATGAGCACCTCCCGCTCGGCCCCGCCAACCTCGCCCCCTTCACCCCTATCTACGAAACCCTCCCCGGCTGGGACGAAGACCTGTGGGACGTGCGCGCCTTCAGCCAGCTCCCCGCCGCCGCCTGCAACTACATCCTGCGCATCGAAGACCTGATCGGCGTCCCCGTCCGCATGGTCTCCGTCGGCCCGGAGCGCGAGCAGGTGATCCATATTGATTAAGGCTTCATCCGAATATCATCATCCTGAGCGGAGGCCGACCTGTTTTGGTCGGACGCAGTCGAAGGATGGGCTGACATGAACTCAAGGATGAAACGCGCGCCCCACTGGCTGATCTTCCCCCTCGGACTGATCCTGACCCTCACCGGCTGCCTGACGCAACCCACCGAGCCGCCGCCCTCCCCGACAGACAGCCCAGCCCCGACAGCCTCCCCGATCCCAACTGCCACCATCGACTGGTTCCCGGCCAGCCCCACCCCTGAAGAAACCCTCATCCCACAAGCCACCCCCACCCCGGAATTTTTCCCCGCCCTCGGCGCGCTCCTGCTCACCGATGATTTTTCCGACCCCTCGGTTTGGGCGCTGCCCACCGGCACACTCGCCAGCGCCGCCCTCGACCTCAACCAGCTCACCATTGTCCTCAACGACCCGCGCGCCTACCTCGCCGCCACGCGCACCGATCTCTACCTGACCGACTACTATCTCGAAGTCACCGCCCGCACCAGTTTATGCGCCGGGCTGGATGAGTACGGCGTCCTCCTGCGGGCCGCCTCACCCGCCGATTTCTATCGTTTCTCCCTCTCGTGTGATGGTCAGTTCCGGCTGGACCGCATCCGCGGGGGCACGGCTTCCTCCCCCGTCGCCTGGACGTTCAGCAGCGCGGTTCCCCAGAACCCGCCGGCCAGCGTCAAAATCGGCGTGTGGGTCACAGGCGATGAGATGCACCTCTACCTCAATGACCAGTATCAACTGACCGCCAACACGCCCCTGATCCCCGGCGGCACCATCGGGTTCTTTGCCCGCTCGGCAGGGGAAAATGCCGTCACGGTCAATTTCAGCGGGTTGACCGTGTGGGAAGTGCTGCCTTGATGGCCGGATGGATGAAGGATATACTGGGTATATCTTTTTTCGGAGATCAGCCATGGCAACGAAAGTTTTGATTTCATTTCCCGATGACTTTTTGGCGGAGGTGGATGCGGCAGCGCAGGAAGAGCATCGCACCCGCAGCGAATTAATGCGTGAGGCGCTCCGGTTCTACTTGCGCAATAAAAACGCGGCGGCCATACCCCGCGATGACCCTCGCGTCCGGGATGCCATCCGCACAATGGATGATTTATCCAGGGCGCATCCCGGAACGGGGGAAGACAGCACTGAAGCCATCCGGTATTGGCGTGAGCAACGCGCCGCGGCGGGGACAGGGGGATGAACTCCATCACGGGGACGGTCATCGACACATCTGTATTGATCAAGTGGTTCCTGCAGGAAGAAATCCTGGCTGATCGGGCATTACTCATCCGCCAGGATTTTCTGGATGGCCACACAACGCTGATTTGTCCGGTGATCAGTATCTACGAATGCGCCAACGTCCTTTGCTACAAAAACAACTGGACGCTCGAGGAAGTTCAAAGCGCAGTGACCAGTCTCCTCGACATGAGTATCACCTGGTACCCACCCTCCGTAACTGTGTTCCGGCGCACGGTGGAAATTGCCCGGCAAGCCGCGATCACGGTATACGATGCTGCATTTGTCGCCCTGGCCGAGTCGCAGCGCGCGCCCTTCATCACCTCTGATAAAAAACTTGTGAATAAACTGCCTGATTACAAATTTGTGCATTTTCTGGGGGACATCCATATATGAGCGACAAACGCCCGTTCCGCAACCTGCTCAATGATCTGACCCCCAAGGAATGGATCAAATTCCAGAAATCCTGGTTTATCCATAATCCTCCGCCGCGGCGGAAGGGTGTGCTGCGCCACCCCGCCAAGTTCCCGGAGACGATGGTGGAGGAGTTCATCCGGTTTTTTACAAAGGAGGGCCAGGTGGTGCTGGACCCGATGGCGGGGACGGGCAGTACACTGGTGGCCGCGCTGCGGGCGGGACGGCACAGTTTTGGGGTGGAGTTGAACCCGGGGTACGCGGAAATTGCGGGGCAGGTGATCCTGGAGGAACGCGCGGCCCTGGGAACCCCGGCAGAACTGAGGGCGGAGATCATCCAGGGGGATGCGGACGATTTCGCGGGGGCGGTTGAATCCCGCGGGATTCCCCTAATCGATTATGTGATTACTTCGCCCCCGTATTGGGACATGCTGCACGCCAAGGGGTCGGAGAATCAAAAGGGGCGGCGCGAGGCCGAGGGGCTGGATGTGGTTTATTCGGATGACCCGCACGATTTGGGCAATGTGCGTGATTATGGCGATTTTGTGGAAACGCTGGCGCAGGTCTATATCGGGCTGAAACCGTTCCTGCGGGAGAAGGCGTACCTGACGATTATTGTGAAAAACGTGAAGAAGGGCGGGAAGATTTACCCGCTGGCCTGGGACTTGGGACGGCGGCTGGGGGAGGTTTACACACTGAAAGATGAGAAGCTCTGGCTCCAAGACAACCAGCGGCTGGCGCCTTTTGGGATGGGCAGCGCCTGGGTGAGCAATACCTTTCACCATTACTGCCTGCAATTTCGGAAAGAGTGACGCCCTTTGTCATTCCGAACAGAGTGAGGAATCCCTGCATCGCATCTCATAAATCCAGCGATGCGGGGATTTCTCCCTCCGGTCGAAACGACAACCATTGTTCAAGTTGGTAAATTTATCCCCCATGCTTTCCACCGCTGATTTCATCCACCTGCCCTACACGCCCGATCTCACCCGCTCCGGCATCGCCTACGCCTGCCGGTCGCTGGCGCATACCTACAACCGCATGGGCGGCGATCCGTTCAAACGGCTGCGGCGCATCGTGGCCGGGATTGCGGTGGAGCTGGCCTTCCGCCGCCACCTCACCGCCAGCGAGGTGCCTTTCGACACCCTCGGCGCGACACCTTTTACCGACCCCGATAAATACGATATTGCCCTCGGCGGGCGCAAGTGTGACGTCAAGAGTTATATGATCTTCCGCAAGGAGCGTATCCGGCTGATCCGGCGAACACCTGAAATCCTGCTGAATGCGGAAGCCATCGTCCCGGTGGATCAGGTCAACTCCGATCACCTGCCCGATGATGGGCTGTATATCTTTGGTTTCCTGACCGCGCTGGTAACACATTCCCTCGCCGACCTGGCGCGCGCCCTTTCCGGGGACCAGCCGGTTTACCTGATCCATCCCATGCCCGAAAACTGGTCGCACCCCCCGCACTGGCGCACGCTGGGGAACCTGGTGATGAAATCCGACCTGGCCAAAGGGATCACGCTCGAATTGGGGGGTCAGGACGCTTCCCGAAAATTTGCCACCCAAACGATTGAACTCCCGCCCCACACAAGGCGGCCCATCCCCGGCGATTGGCACACTGCCGGATACGTGGCTTCCGCCACGAACCCGAATGGCTCGGTAGGCATCCACAGCCCGGCGCTGAATGAGACGTACCTGATCGAGCCGCGCGCGTGGGGGAACATCTGGGTCTACGGGATGGAGATTATTTTGACCGGGTATATCTCCGGGGGCGAGTTCCGCCGCAAGGGGCGCAGGATCCCGGAGGGCACGCCGGTCTTCCAGTATCCGCTGACCCGCACGGAGAATATCGCGCTCCCCATGCGGGAGCTTCATCCCCTGCATGATCTGTTTGACCGGGCAAAGGCGTGGCCGCAAAAAAAGATGAAGTGAGTTTTCCGTTTGCAACGATTTTCAAATTTACAAACGGAAAATCCGGTAGTACAATTGTTCTGGTACGGTGAGGAACAGTTACCAAAATCCCATTTCACCCCTCACCGAAAGGAGTACGAAATGTACGCAAAAATCATCATTGTAGGCAATCTTGGAAAAGACCCGGAGATGCGCTACACCCCCTCAGGCCAGGCCGTAACGAATTTCTCGGTCGCCACCAACCGGCGTTATACCGGTTCAAATGGCGAGCGTGGGGATGAGACGGTCTGGTTTCGCGTTTCCGCCTGGGGCAAGCTGGCCGAGACCTGCAACCAGTATTTGAGCAAAGGCCGCAAGGTTTTGGTGGAAGGCCGGTTGACTTCCGACCCCGCCACCGGCGGCCCGCGCATCTGGACGGATCAAGCCGGGCAGGCGCGGGCTTCGTTTGAGATCAGCGCCGTGACCGTACAGTTCCTCTCCGGCAAGGGCGACGATGAGGCTTACCCCGAGGGCGGTGGCACCGGCGGCGCGATGATGTCTGATGCAGAGGACGACATCCCCTTCTAGGCCATTCCCGCATCCCAACTGAAAATCGATACCCGTTTTTGACTCTCTTTGGTTGAAAACGGGTATCCTTCTTTTAGAGTCAGAACTGGAGGCAGCCATGACCAACCAACCCCTGCGGGTCGGCCCGCAAATGCCCGCCATCGAAGTTCCCCCGGAATTGCGGGAAGCGTATGCCAACATGGTGCGCATCGCCCACATGCCATCCGAGATGGTCTTTGATTTTGCGCTCAAACTGCCCGGCAGCGACGCCGCCAAAGTGACGGCGCGGGTGATGATGTCGCCGCTCAGCGCCAAACTCTTCCAGCGGGCGCTGGCCGAAAACCTGGGAAAGTACGAGGCCATGTTTGGCGAGGTGCGCATTCCCGGCGAAGCCTCGCTGGCCGAATACAGTAAACTGTTCCGCCCGCCCGCCCAGCCCGAAGGGGAAACAAAGGAAGGCGACAAGTGAACTCCCTCGACGAAATCGCCGAACGCATCCGGCTGAATTTTGAAACTCGCACCCGTGTACGCGATCAAGCGCTGGCACAGGCGCGCGTCCTCATCCGTCATTGCTCGCTCGCCATCCGCGCCGTACACCGCGGCGAACGCGAGGCCGCCCGCGCCGAACTGGCTGAGGCCGCCCAACTGGCCGCGCAACTCAACAGCAATCTCCAGGGCTTCCAGGACATCTACTACGCGGGCTACACGCAGGACGCCCTCAAGGAATTTGCCGAGGCCAACATTGTGGAGGCCCTCGTCGATGGCGGCAGCCTGCCCACCCCGGAAGAACTCTCCATTCCACCGAGTACCTACATCAACGGCCTCGCCGAGGCGGCCACGGAAATGCGCCGCCGCTGCCTTGACATCATGCGCGCCGGGCGCGCCCAGGAAGCTGAAGGCTTGCTCGACCGCATGGATGAAATCTACGGTGTGCTGGTCACGATGGATTACCCGGATGCCATCACCGCCGGACTGCGCCGTCAGACCGACATTGTGCGCGGCGTGGTGGAGCGGACGCGCGGCGACCTGACCATCAGCCTGCGCCAGCAACAACTCGAAGAGAGCCTGCGCAAAATGGAAGCGCGGTTGGACGGCAAATAACCGTGCCCACCCCACGCTCCACCACCATCCGCGCCTCAGAAATTGGCACCTATCTCTATTGCCAGCGCGCCTGGCATTATGACCGCGCCGGCCAGCCCTCCCAGAATTCAGCGGAATTACTCACCGGGACGGAATTGCACCAAGCACACGGACGCACGGTCATCGCCGCCGGGTTGTACCGGACGCTCGGCTACCTCGCCCTGCTGGCCGCGCTCGTCCTGCTCACCATTTACCTGGCGGGGCGCATTGTCTAATCGGAGCTTTCAGTCGCAAAGAAAAATGACCGCAAGGTACGCACTTCGACTGCGTGCGGACAAAAAAACGTCCGCACTCCGCTCAGCGGGATGGGCTTCATGCTGAGGCTCATTCATCCTGAGCGGAGCACGACCTGTTTTGGTCGGGCGTAGTCGAAGGACACGTCAAGCGAAGGCCTGGCTAACCATCTCCTGCCTCCCATGCCCACCATCATCCTCATCCTCATTCTCCTCCTCCTCGCCCTCTACCTGCTCTGGCAGGGCGCATCCCGCCGCCATGATGCCGGGCTGCCGGGCGGGCGCATCATCTACTCCGATACGCGCGGCTGGGGCGCGGTGGAAGAGGCCTTCTACGACCCGGTCTGGGACCTCACCGGCAAGCCCGATTACCTGATCCGCGACGGCAAGGGACTGATCCCGGTGGAAGTCAAATCCGGGCGCACACCTAACGCCCCGTATGATTCCCACATCTACCAATTGGCCGCCTACTGCCTGCTCGTTGAGCGCGTCATGAACGTGCGCCCCACGCACGGGCTGATCAAATACCCCCAGCGCACCTTCCAGGTGGATTACACCCCGGCGCTCGAACGCCGCCTCAAGGAATTGCTCGATGAAATCCGGGCCAGCCAGCGGAAGCAGACACTTGACCGCTCCCACGCGACCCCCGCCCGCTGTACAGGCTGCGGCTACCGGAATATCTGTGACCAGAAGATTTGAGGGGCCGCGCGCCCTGTATGGATCACGCCCCCCTTCGACGATGCTCAGGGCAAGCCCGGTGAACCCCTGACGCAACCCGAGGGGGCTGTGATCCCCGAGGGTCAGGTTCAGCCCGGAAAGTTTCACCCCCTGTATAATCAACCCATGTTCAAACATATCGCCATTGCCGTACATCCCTACCTCCCCGAAGCCCCGGCAGAGGCCCGCAAAATCGCCGAAGTTTTTGAGGCGCAGGGCATCCGCGCCGAAACCGGAATGCTCTACGACGCCAACTTGTTGCAGGGGTTGGCCCGCCGCCAGTTTGACCTGTGGGTGTCGCTGGGCGGCGATGGCACCATGCTGCGCAGCGGCCAGCTTTGCGGCCCGGCGGGGGTGCCTGTGCTGGGGATCAACCTCGGCACGCTGGGCTTCCTGCTGGGCATCCAGCGCGGGCAGTGGCAGGAGAAAATCCCGCAGCTGCTCGCCGGGGATTACTGGCTGGAGCCGCGCCTGATGCTGCGGGCCGCGCACTGGCGGCAGGGAGCACTCCTGGGCAAGTGGGACGTACTCAACGAAGCCATGGTCTCGCGCGGCGATGTCGTGCGCCCGGTGCGGCTCAAGATTACGGTGGATGGCTGCCTGCTGGCAACCGTCGTGGCCGATGGCGTGATCGCCGCCACGCCCACCGGCTCCACCGCCTACGCCCTGGCCGCGGGCGGGCCGATCCTGCCGCCGCAGCTCCGCAACTTCCTGATCGTCCCGGTGGCCCCCCATCTTTCCTTCAACCGGGCCGTCGTGCTTGCTGAAAACTCGATGGTCTCCATCCAGGTGGAGACCCTGCACAAAGCCTCCCTCAGCCTCGACGGCCAGCACACGGTCCCCCTGCATGACGGCGACCGCGTGGAAGTGACCGCCAGCGAGCACACCGTCCACTTCGTCCGCCTGCAGGAACCGGATTATTTTTACCGCAACCTGACTTCCCGCATGAACACCTTTATGATGTCTCTGGAGTGACCGGCCCATGACCGACGCCGCCCCCGCCGCCGAAAAACAATTTTGCGAAAAGCACACCACAGTGGAAACCAGCCTGCGCTGCAACCGCTGTGGGAGGCTGATGTGCGCCAAATGCGCCGTGCGCACGCCCACCGGCTACCGCTGTGATGACTGCGTGAAGGGCCAGCAGAAAATTTTTGATACCGCCACCCCGCTCGATTACGTGCTTGGCCCGCTGGTTGGCGGCGTCCTCGGTTTTATCGGCGGGCTGATCCTGCCTGGCTTATGGTTCTATTTGATGATTCTGGGCGCGGTATTTGCCGGAAATCTTGTCGCCGAAGCCGTCCGCCGGGTCGTTGGAAAACGCCGCTCAAAACGGCTGTTTCAAATCGCGGCCGCGGCTATTTTTCTGGGAGGTTTCCTGCCCGAAATAGGTACGCTGATCCATATACTCAATCTCCTCAGCCTCCCCGACACCATGAACGCCGCGCAAGCACTCGCTGGACTATTCAGCCAATTCGTTATTTGGCAACTGGTCTACGCCCTCCTCACGGCTGGCTCCGCCTACTATTCCCTCGCCGGTATCCGGCTATAATTCCCCGCTTCCGCCATGCTCACCGAAATCCGCATCACAGACTTTGCCATCATAGACCAACTGGAACTCCGCCTCAACGCCGGGTTGATCACCTTTACCGGCGAGACTGGCGCGGGCAAATCGATCATCATCGACGCCGTCGAAGTGGCCCTCGGGGGGCGGGTGGATTCCACGATGATCCGCGCGGGGGCCGAGCGGGCCCTGGTCGAAGGGGATTTTCGCATCCCGGAAAAACTGCGCGCTCCCATCCACGAAATCCTCGCCCGCGAAGAACTCCTCGACGAGCCGGGCTGCGTCACCCTCGGGCGCGAGATCCGCCGCGAAGGCCGCAACCTCGCCCGCGTCAATGGCCGCAACGTCAGCCTCTCCATCCTCAAGGAAATTGGCGATTACCTCGTGGATGTCCACGGCCAATCGGAACACCTCTCCCTCCTGCGCGTGCGCGAGCACCTCACCCTGCTCGACAGTTTTGCCCATGTCGAAAAACCGCTGGCCGCCTACCGCGAGACGTATGCCCGCCTGCACACCGTCCGGGCAGAATTTGACGCCCTGCGCGCCTCCGAGCGCGATGCCGCCCGCCGCGCCGACCTCCTCCGCTACCAGATCGATGAGATCGGTGCCGCCGCCCTGGAACCCGGCGAGGATACCGCCCTCAAAGGGGAACGCAACCGCCTCGCCAACGCCGAAACCCTCGCCACCCTCGCCCAGGAAGCCCTCTACGTCATTGACGAGGGCGAGCCGGAATCCCGCGCCACCACCGACCTGCTGGGGCAGGCCGTGGAGGCCCTCGCCAACCTCAGCCGCACCGACCCCAGCCAGCAGGAACTCGCCGGGCGCGCCCAAGAGCTTTTTGACGGCATCTCCGACCTGGCGCTGGAATTGCGCGATTACATTGAGAACATCGAGTACAACCCGCAACGACTGGAAGATGTGGAAGAACGGATTGACATCATCAACAGCCTGAAACGCAAATACGGCAACACGATTGAGGAAATCCTCGCCTACGCCGAAAAGGCGGTGGCGGACCTCGACAATATCACCCACGCCGAAGCCCGCATCACCGCGCTGGAATCGGAACAACACAAGTTACTGGCAAACCTGGGCAAACAAGGGAATGTCCTCTTTGAAGGCCGCCAGCAGGCCGCCGACAAACTTTCCGCCGCCATCGAACAAGAGCTAAAAGACCTGCGGATGGAACAGGCGCAATTCGGCGTGGAGTTCCAGAGGAGGCCGGACCCTGAGGGGGTGCCGCTCCCCAATGGGGATCAGGTGGCTTATGGGCCGCATGGGTTGGAATCTGTCCAGTTCCTCGTGGCCCCCAACCCCGGGGAGGGCCTCAAACCACTGGCGAAGATCGCCTCCGGGGGCGAGATGTCCCGGCTGATGCTGGCCCTCAAGCACGTCCTCGCCCAGGCCGACCCGACCTCCACCCTGATTTTCGATGAGATCGATCAGGGCATCGGCGGGCGGATTGGTGCGGTAGTCGGGGAGAAGCTGTGGAGGCTGTCGGGCGAGCACCAGGTGCTATGCATCACCCACCTGCCGCAATTGGCGGCCTATGGCGGCCAGCATTACCGCGTGGTCAAGCACGTGGAAGATGGCCGCACCACCACGCTGGTGGAAGCGTTGGAAGGCGACGCCCGGCTGGCCGAGCTGGCCCTGATGCTGGGGGATGTGAGCGAAGGCACCCTGCAATCGGCGCGGGAGATTTTACAGGGCGTGCAGGCGGTGACCGGGGGCTAGATTTACGCTTTCACGTTTCACGTTTTCACGTTTCACGTTTTCACGTTTCACGTTTCACGTTTCACGTTTCACGTTTTCACGTTTCACGCCTTCCCCCTACAAATAATCCCTCAAATTCTTGCTCCGCGTCGGGTGTCTCAACTTGCGCAGCGCCTTGGCCTCAATTTGCCGGATGCGTTCGCGCGTCACCTGGAAATGCTGGCCGACTTCTTCCAGCGTATGATCCTGCCCATCCTTCAACCCGAAGCGCATTTCCAGCACTTCCCTTTCCCGTTCGGTTAATACTTCCAGTGTGGCCTGGAGCTGTTCGCGCGATTGCTCGCGGGCGGCGGCGTCCAGGGGGTCCGTGGCATCCTCATCGGGAATAAAGTCGCCAAACTGCGAGTTATCCTCATCCCCCACCGGGCTGTCGAGCGAGCGCGGCTCCTCCGCGCTGACCAGGATTTGCTGGACTTTGGCCGAGGCCTGCCGCCAGCGGTTGCGCAGGATGTTATCCAGCCGCATCCCCTGGGCGCGGGCCAGTTTGATGGTCTCGGTATCCGCGGGGGATAGGAAACCGGCCTCGAGAGCCAGTTCATCCAGGGTGGGTGCGCGCCCGAGGGATTGCTGTAATTCCCGCTGGGTGCGGCGGATTTTGTGGATCGATTCCAACAGGTGGACGGGGATGCGGATGACGCGCGCCTGATCTGCAATCGAGCGCGTGATCGACTGGCGGATCCACCAGTGGGCATAGGTGCTGAATTTGAAGCCGCGCGAGGCGTCAAACTTGTTGACCGCCTTGAGCAGGCCAATGTTGCCTTCCTGGATCAGATCGTCAAAGCTGCTGCCACGGTTCATGTATTTCTTGGCAACGCTGACCACCAGACGGAGGTTGGCTTTAATCAGCGCATCGTGGGCTGCCTGGGCGCGTTCCTGCACGCGGTCGAGTTCGTGCTGCAGGCGGTCGTCATCCGGGAGTTGGCGGGCCAGGGACAGCGGCGAGGGCAGTTTGTTCGCGCGGGCCAGGGCCTGTTCCAGGGGATCGGCCATCCCCTTGGGGATCAGATACAGACCGGCAAAAACCTCAATACACTGGCGGGCAATCGGGTCCCAGTGCGGGTCAAGGCCCCAGGTGCCATTATCGAGGAAGGAGCGGATATAGAGCGGGCGGGCGTCCTCCCAGGCGGTACGCAGGGCGCGCGCATCGTTGAAGATTTTCTCCAGGTTGGGCGCGGACTGACCGAGTTTTTCCACATCCTCCACCAGCCGGTTCCACGAGGTACACATTTTATCCAGGAGGAGGCGGTAGATGGCGGTGGGGCTGTGGGCGTCGTTTTTAAACGCGGGATGCTGGTCGCGGATGGTCTTGACCATCCGGGCGGCCTCCAGCCGGGTGGCCAGCCGGAATTCCTGATCGGAGGCGAGCAGGTCAACGCGCGCGATCTCACGCAGGTATAACCGCACCGGGTCGTCGTCAAGTTGGGCAAATTGGGCGTCCGTTTCCAGCCCGGCGGCGTCCGTGCGCCGGATGGAAAGCTGGCGGATTTGGGGCAGGTTGAATTCGAATTCGCCGGTATCTTCGATTTCGGCGTCCAGCAGTTCCATCGGAGGTACATCCAGGTCTCCATTCAGATCATCATTCAGTTCCGGGAGGCCGAGATCATCCAGGGGTTCCTCCTCATCCGCGGGATCATCGTTTTCCTCGAAATCTTCAGCTTCCTCGAAATCGTCGTCGTCGGTCACAGGGGGAGGCCTCACCCGCTCAGAATGGAGCGGTCCTGGGTCTGGCGCAGCGCCTGATCGAGGCGCACGAGCGTGGTCGTGTGCTGGATCATCGTGTTCTGGTAATCGGTGGTGATCATCTCCCCCTGTTCCTGTGCGTCCTCCATCAGGAAGCGCAGATGCGAAATGTTCTGGTTGACGTTACGGCGGCGCAGGTCCAGCACGGCGCGCAACAGGTCTTCCAGCAGGCGATCCGGCGTGCCCACGTAGCCCTCGGATTCGGCCAGGATGGCATCCACCTGCTCATGCAGGGCCAGCGGCACACTGCCAGTGACGACGTTTTGGGGCACGTCGTAATGTTGATCGACCGCCTCCTTGATCACACTGAGCAGGTTTTGGTGGCCGGTATCCTGGAAGTCGTAGGGCGTCAACCGGTGCAGGTCGGCCTTTTGGAGGGCGCGGTCAAGGCGGTTAACAAAATCAGGGTAGCGGATGAGGACGCCGAGGCAGAACACTTCGAGGCCGTTGGTGGATGATTTGGGAATCAGCCGGGCAACGGAACCGCGGGCGGTGCGCGGGGGTTGCGTTTCCCCTTTGGGGGTGCCGCGCCCCTGAGAGGTACGGGCCCCGCGTGAACCCCGCGCGCGCTCCCCGATCAGGGCGCTTTCATCCACTTTGAGCAGGCGCGCCAGCCGCTGGCGGTAGGTATCCCGTTCGATCGGGTTAGGCATGTCCTCAATGAGTGGCATCACCTGCGCGGCGATCTCCGCCTTCGTTTTGGCGTCATTGAGGTCGCGGCTGGCGGCCAGCGTTTCCATCACATGCACGACAACAGGCCGCGCCTCGGCAATGATTTTGCGCCAGGCATCCGGGTCGCCGTTGACGACTTCGTCGGGGTCGGTGCCCTCGGGGAGGGTGCTGATACGGATGTCGGCCTGGAGGCGGGCCTCCTGCTGGAGCAGGCCGCGCGGGTCAAAGCCAATCTCCGTTTCCCGATCCATCGTCTCGCGGGCAATCTGGAGACCGCGCAGGGTGGCCGTGTTGCCGGCGGCGTCGGCGTCGAGGGCGAGTACGATGCGGCGGGTACGCTTTTTGATCAGGCGCAGTTGGTGCTCGGTGAGGGCCGTGCCCATTGGGGAGACGGCATTGGTAAAGCCCGCCTGGTGCAGGGCGATCACATCCATGTAGCCTTCAACGACCACGGCCTGGTCGTCGCCGCGGATGGATTTACGCGCCTGGTCGAGGCCGTAGAGCAGGCCCCCTTTGTCGAAGACGACGGTTTGCGGGGAGTTGAGGTATTTGGGCTGGCCGTCCGGGTCCATGGTGCGCGCGCCAAACCCGGCCATTTTTCCGTTTTCGTCACGGATGGCAAAGGTGATGCGCTGGCGGAAGCGGTCATACGTGCGCCCGTCATCCGGCTGGCTGACCATCCCGGCGTCAAGCATGTCCTGCTGGGAATAGCCCTTGCCTTCAAAGTGCTTCATCCCGGCGTCCCAGGTGTCCGGCGCGTAGCCCAACCCCCAGGCTTCGATGGTCTCATCGCGCAGGCCGCGCCCGCGCAGGTAATCGAGCGCGGGCTTCCCGGCGGGCGTGTTGAGCAACTGGTGGCGGAAAAAGGTGACGGCGTCCTCCAGCAGTTCGCGCAGGCGCTCATTTTCCTCGCGCTGGACGGCCTGCTGGGGCGTGAGCGGCTTGAGGGTCACGCCGGCCCGGTCGGCCAGGTAACGCAGGGCCTCCGGGAAATCCCACCCTTCCTTCTTCATCACAAACTTGAAAATATCGCCGCCCTCATTGCACTGCCCAAAACAACGCCAGGTCCCCGACTCGGCAAACACCGCAAAAGCGGGCGAGCGCTTGTTATCGTGGAATGGGCAGAATCCGGTGTAATTGCGCCCGGAGCGGCGCAGTTGCACCGTCTCCGAGACGAGGTCCACGATGTCAATGCGGGATTTGATTTCTTCGATGTTATCCATTTGAAAGCCCGTCCCCGGAGCAAAATCTCCCCGGCAACTGTTTGGGATTATAACGCGCTTGATGCGGGGCACAGTCGGTTGAATTACTGTAGAATAAGAGCATCTTTCCGGATCAACCAGGTTTCCCAAGAATCCCATGAAAAAGCTCATCCTCCTCCCTCTGCTTTTGCTCCTGGCCTACGGGGTCCTGACCCCCACAGCTCAGGCCGCGCCCCTGGGGGATGGCGGCGGCCTCCCAGCCACCAGCACGCCCACGCCCACCGCCACAGCTACGGTTACGCCCACTCCCATCATCACCCTGCAACCGCAGATTGTCGCCGTCACCGTCGCCCTCCCCATCGAAACCCCGGTCATCAACAGCGCCGCCGACCAGCCCCGCTCCAACATTGCCGAAGAACCGACCGCCCAGCCTGCCGCACAAACAGCCAGCACGGGCGGCAGGGGCCTGGCCTTCGCCCTCTTCGCCGTCTTCCTCATCTCCCTCGCCATCGGGGCCTGGCTGATCTTTGGCCGCCGCAAGCCCAAGCCCTGATGCGCAGCCATTTTGCCACCACCACGCGCGGCCTTGACCGGAACGCCCCGGCCATGCGGCTGTACGAAAAAGCCAAACGCCTTGGCACCTGGAACCCCTCGGACATCCATTTCACGCAGGACCGGCGGGACTGGCTGGCCCTTTCCGACGACGAGCAGGCGCTCCTGCTCCATTTGACCACCCTCTTCCAGGCCGGTGAGGAAGCCGTCACCCTTGACCTCCTGCCCCTGATCCAAACGATTGCAGCAGAAGGGCGGCTGGAAGAGGAGATGTTCCTGACCACCTTCCTGGCGGAGGAAGCCAAACATACAGATTTTTTCAGCCGCCTGCTCACAGAAGTGACCCGGCAGTCTGGCAATCTCCAGCATTTCTTTTCACCCAGCTACCAGGCCATCTTCTATGAGGCCCTGCCCCGCGCCCTCCTCGCCCTGCGGGATGATCCATCCCCGGCAGCCCAGACCCGCGCTGCCGCCGCCTACAACATGATCGTGGAAGGCGTCCTCGCCGAGACCGGCTATCACGCCTACTTCACCGCCCTCCAACAGCGGGACATCATGCCCGGCACCCGCCAGGGGATCACCCTCCTCAAACAGGATGAGTCCCGCCATATCGCCTATGGCCTCTTCCTGCTCTCCCGCCTGCTCGCCGAAGACGCCGCCCTGTGGGATGTCCTGGAAAGCCAGATGAACGAACTCTTTATGCCCGCCCTGGGCGTCATCGGCGAGGCATTTGCCCGCTACGACCCCGTCCCCTTCGGCCTCGATGAGACGGAAGTGGTGATGTATGCTTCCAATCAATTTGCCCGCCGCATGGACCGACTCGAAAAAGCCCGAGGCGCGTCCCTCGACGAAATATTTCGCGTCGCGGGCTTGTCCATCGAGAGCGAATGACCCACACCAACGCCTTCTTCCATTTCCCCACAACCGGCTGGTTGCAGATTTCCGGCGCAGACCGGGTGGACTTTCTCCAGCGGCAATCCACCAACGACATCACCCTCCTGACCGCGGAGCACGTGATAACAACCGTGCTGACCAATGCCGCGGCGCGTATCCTCGACGTACTCCAACTGGTTTCCATGGGGGATGTGACCCTCGGGGCGATCCCGCTCCCTGGCCGGGCCGCGGCCACGGCGCACTTCCTCAAACGGCGCATCTTCTTCATGGACAAAGTGACGGTCACAGACTCCAGCGCGGAGATAGTCATGCTGGATTTGGTGGGGGCTGGGGCCGCAGACATTTTGCAGGGGTACGGCGTCACCCCGCCGGGGCTGGACGCCTTGGCGCACGGAGAAATTCAGGGGATACCGGTACGCGTACTGGGCCAGCGCGGGTTGCTGGGGGACGGGTACCGCCTGCTCGCTGAGTCGAATTTCCGGGATCAGTTGGCCGCCGCGGCTGGGTCTGCTGGCGCAAAAAGTTTGTCGGAGGACGAAGTTGAAGTGCTGCGGGTGGAAGCCGGTCTCCCCGGCCCGCTCCGCGAACTGACCGAGGATTACACGCCGCTCGAAATGCGGCTGGAACACTTGATCTCAGATAAAAAGGGTTGCTACACCGGGCAGGAGGTGATCGCCCGGCAGATTACTTATGACAAGATTACGAAGAGCCTGGCCGGGCTGAGGCTGGCTGCGCCCGTAAACCCCGGCGACCGCGTCTTTGTGGAGGACGCGGCGGTGGGCGAGGTGACTTCGGCGGTGCATTCGCCGCGCTTTGGCACGCTTGCACTGGCCGTGATCAAGCGGCCACATTTTGAGAGGGGGATGGTGGTGGAAGTTCAGGGAGTACGGGGGCAAGTTACAAACCTACCGTTTATAGATTGAATTGGGCATGTTCATTCCAGTTGAAGCGCAGATTGAGTAGGGCGACATGTTTTCGTCGCCCGTATCGAAATCAAGCAGAAGTGGCGCGCACCCCCCGGCATTTCCTGGTTTCGATACGCCGGAAAAGCCCCGGCTACTCAACCAGCGAAATGCCTGCCCAACTCATTTGAAAGACACCCGATTAAATTTGTATCACAATAAAAACAGGCAACCTGGCCGAGGTTGCCTGTTACCTTTCCCGAACTTGCCACGCCCGAGTGAGTTAGATACGGGAAGGTGGCTGAATAATAGCAGATTTCCGCCAACTTGTCCACTTACTTAACCGAGTTACGTTAACTTTTGCTAATTGCCGCCTGCAACCCGATCCACATATCGGCCGTGGTGGGCACCCGGCCCTGCTCCGCCCGGCAGCGCGCCCCGATAGCATCCAGAATGGCCTGCCCCATTGGGACCCATTCGGCCAGTGATGCACCCGGCCAGCCATAAGCCAGCGTCGCCAGCGAATCATCGGGATGCAGCCCCCCGTGTACGCCGGAAATCTCCGAGCCAAAATAATATCCATCGGCATAATTGCTGATCAGGACAATATCTCCAGCCAATGGGCTGGCCAAGTGGTTCAAGCGGTTCACCGGGTCAAGGTACAACCCCACGGGCTGGGCAGCAAACCAGTCCCCCAGGGGGACGAGCGACCCATGAGGGTCGCCAGCCTCTTCAGGGGTCAGCGCCTCATAGGGGGCCGCCCAGCCCGCGCGTTCCACGTCCCGGATCAGCACACCCGCCAACGCGCCCTGCACTTCCGGAGCGTATTTCCCTTCCAGGTGCGCCTCCCAAAAGGCGCGTCCCACGGGCAGGACGTCGCGCGCAAAATTCGGTGCATCGGCCCAATGCCCGGTTTTGTTCTGTAAATAGACGTAGGCCAGCCCGCCGTTGAGGGCAAGTACGGCATCGCAGGCCGGGTCTTCGCCGGGAAAATCATGAACATCCAGGCCGAGCGCCTCGAAAAAATGCCCCAGCTCCCGGTCAAAGGGAAAGCCCATTTTCAGCGAGTGCCGGTCATCCGGGATGACGCCAATCTGCCCGTGGTCGGAGAACAGGGCGACGAGGAAATCGGAAAGCGGGCGATGGCTCTCGAGGGCGGCGATCAACTCGCTCAGCATGGGGTCAATGTGATCCACGAGATAGGACATTTGCCCGCGGTCGGGGCCGAGGGCGTGGGAGTCATGGTCGAGGCCCATAAAGTACATGGTGATCAGATCGGGCAGGCCGCTGGTTTGCAGGTGGGCGATTAGCCGGTTGAGGATGTCCTGATCGTATTCCCGCGAACTCATGCCGAAGAGGTTGCCCCCTTTGGTAAACCGGGCAATATTGGCGAGGGAGGGCTTGATCCAGGTGGACGCACCCTGCGCATACATATTCCCGGCCACCACGCTGGATTTGCCAATTTCGGCGAGCTGCTCGTAAATCGTGGGGACCTGCAAGCGCCCGGCGGCGAGGGAGTCGGTGAAAACGCGCACGGCGTCGTCCACGGCGAGGGTGTCGCCCACATCGAAAGCGAAGTGGCGGGGCGGGTACGCAAAGCGGTCAAAGAACTGGTTGCCGGGGAGGCCGTGTTCGGCGGGGTGCTCGCCGGTGAAGAGGCAGGCCTGCGAGCAGAAGGTAATACTGGGGGCTGGCGCGCTCACCGGGATCATGACCCCTGCAGGTCCCGGACTCCCAATCAGGCGGGAGATGTTTGGGACGCGGCCCATTTCGAGGGCGCGGCGCAGGACATCCGGGCGCAGGCCGTCTATATCAATGAGAAGATATTTTGAGGGGGACACGGGGTTGGCCCGGCGAAACTCAAACGCCAACAAGCATGGCACGGGCAGGCGCGCCGTCCGCGCCTTTGATCTTGAGCGGGAGGCAATAAAAGTTGTAGCGGCCCGCGGGCACATCGGCGAGGTTCAGCCCTTCGACGATGATGACGCCCGCTTTGAGCAGGATCAGGTGCGTGGGGGCAGGGTCATCAAAAGCGGCGACGGAGAGGTAATCCACACCCACCAGTTTGACCCCCTTTTGGATCAGCGACACCGCAGCGTCCGGAGCGAGGGCGACAAAGTTGGTGGTGAATTCCTTGTAGCCCCTCTTCCACTGGTTGGAGTTGCGAGTCTTAAAGAGGACGCGGCGCGTGCGCGGCGGGATGTCGGCGTTCTCGATGGTTTCGGCTGTGATCAGGTCTGTATCGGGGAGATGGACGACGAAGGCGCGGCCGGTCAGCAGTTTGAGCGATAGTTTCTCGACCGTTTCCCCTTTGCGCAGGAAGTGGTAGGGGGCGTCTACATGTGTGCCAGTGTGGGCGCTCAGGTTGAGCCGGGTGACATTGGCAAGCGAGCCTTCTTCAATTTTCGCCACGCGCCCGGCTTCCACCGGCGGGTCGCCGGGCCAGACGGGCATGTCGGGGGCAATGGTCAGGGTGACATCATAAATCCGCATGCCTTACTATATATGAGGTTGGGAAAATCGGCAAACGCGATTGGTTGGGTAGTCGGGTGGTTGGGTGGTTGGTGGTTGGGTGGTTCACGCTGAAAGACTAAAGCTCAACCTTTGTGACGGTGAACACGGCCAGCGCGTTGCGATCCACTGTCACGCCCAAACCAGGTTTGTCGGGGACCGTGATGGTGCTGTCGGCGTTGAGCGTGAAGACCTCGTGGGTGATGTCGCGTTCGTAGTAGCGGGCGGTGGCCGATATATCACCGGGGAGCGTAAAGTTCGGCAGGCTGGCGAGCGCCAGGTTGGCGGCGCGGCCCACACCCGTCTCCAGCATCCCGCCGCACCAGACCGGGATGCCCTGCTCCCGGCAATGATTGTGGATTTCAATCGCATTCAACAACCCGCCCACGCGGCCCTGTTTGATATTAATCACCCGGCACGAACCCATCTCCAACGCCTGGCGCGCGGCCCGCGGGCTGATCACGCTCTCATCGAGGCAGATCGGGGTACGGAACCCTTTCTGGAGCCGGTGATGATCCCACAGGTCGTCCTCCCCCAGGGGCTGCTCGATCAACAAAAGGCCCAGATCATCCAATGGGCGCAGGGCATCCGCCGTTTCCAGCGTGTACGCCGAATTGGCATCCACCTGCAATTTGAGATCAGGATACCGGCGGCGCACGGCCAGCGCTTCGGCCACATCGCGCCCCGGTTTGATTTTGAGCTTCACCCGCCGATAGCCATCCGCAAGATAAGATGCCACGGTGTCCAATAATTTTTCCGGCGATGCCTGGATACCCACGGAGACACCCACGGCCACCGAAGGGGACTCACCCCCCAAGAGGGCGCGCAGCGAGCGGCCTTCGCGCTGCCCCTGCAAATCCCACAGCGCCATCTCCAGCCCGGACTTTGCCATCGCATGGCCGCGCACCCACGCCACGCGTTCCTGGAACGCCGCCGCATCCGCTACCTCCGTCGCCAGCACGGCAGGCGCGAGGAAATCGCGCAGGATGTGGAGGGCGGTCTGCGCGGTCTCATAGGAATATCCGGGGTTGGAATCCGCCGGGCACTCGCCCCAGCCGATCAGCCCCTCGGCGCGGACCTCCACCATCACGCAGTCGCGATGGGTGGCGCGGCCAAAGGAAGTCTCAAACGGCGAGACCAGCGGCATGGAGAGATGGTGGAGGGTGATGGATTCGATTTGCATGGGAGGCCTCGTTGAAAGTGCCACGCACCTTGAAGGTGCGTGGCACTTTTAGAATACGCCCAATTGGCGTTTGCCGTCGGTGAGGACGTAGAAACTGCGCGGGCTTTCGCCGCGCATATAGACGAAATCGGTGGTGAGGTAGCCGCGCGCAAACAGGTCGGTGAAGAGCTGGCGGGTGTGCATGCGCCAGTGGAGGGCCAGGGCGGCGTCGGTGGTTTTGTAGCGCGCAAAATCCGAGGGGATTTCGACCAGATAAAAGGGTGGCGTCCCCCCGGGCAGGGGTGGCGTTGCCCCGACGGAGGCCGCGACCCCCTCCAGGGTCCATGTTTCCTGAGGGGGGCGCGCCAGCCCATTGGCGTCGAGTTTCGTCGGGTTCAGGATTTCCGCCCCGCCTGAGAAGTAATCGCCCAATTCCATGCGGCGGCGCGGGGTGTCGCCCATTTTGTTCAGGACGCGGTGCGTGTTCACCCAGAGGTCAATCTGGAAGCGGTCGGAGGGGACACCGGCATTGATTTCGTCGGTCATCTCGCCGTAGTAGTCGGGCAGGTAGGTGTTGCAGACCGCGCCGAGGCGGGCGAGGTTGAGGTTGGCATTGCGGCTCTGGAGCGGGTCAAACGTCCAGGTGATGCGCTCCAGGCCCTGCTGGCGCACCATTTGCCACTGGGCGCGCTTGAGGGCAAAGCCGATGCCGCTGTCGCGGTATTCCGGGAGGACGGCGAGGAGGTGGGAGTGGTGGGTGAATTCCGGGCCGGCGGGGCCGACGGTGAGGGCGGGAAACCCGAAGGCGAAACCAGCCAGCTCAGCGTCGAGGAACGCGCCGATGACGAGGCCGCCGTGGTGGATGGAGGCGACCAGCAGGTGATAAGGAACCTCATGGCCGGCGCCCCAGACGGTGCGTTGGAGCGCCTCGGCGGCGCGGATTTCGGAGGGCTGGGAGAGCAGGCGGATGGTGATGTTAGGCGGAGGCATGTCCAGGTTTGCGGCGGGTGACGAGCGCCCGCATCATCAGTCGGCCCCAATTGGGGCCGCGCAGGTAATCGAGGTGGGAGGGAAACCGCGAGGGCAGTACGCCAAAGGCGCGCGGGATGGTATCCAGTCCGGTGGTGCGGTTGGCGGCGAGATAATCAATCCAGAACGGGGATACCGGGATGCCGGGGAAGATGGCCTCAAGGACGACGGTGATGGCACGCAGATAGGGCGGGCGCGTGGCGACGAGAGTGCGCTCGATCCCGAGGGTGCGCATGACGTTTTCGAGGACTTCGCGGAAGGTGAAGTATTCCGGGCCGCCGAGTTCAAAGATGGTGCGGCGGGTCTTTTCGTCATCGAGCGCCCACACGAGGCAGGTAACGAGGTCTTCCACCCAGAGCGGCTGGAGCATGGTCAGGCCGTCACCGGGCAGGAGAAAGAACCAGGGCATGGCATGGCACAGGAGTGCCAGTGCGGTCGTAAAGTTGTCATTTTTACCAAACACGAGCGAAGAGCGGATGATGGTGTAATCCAGCCCGCTGCGGCGCAGGTGGTCTTCGGCAATACCTTTCGTCTTGAGGACGGGATAGGCGGAGGCCCGGTCTGCGCCAAGGTGGCTGACCAGGAAGATGCGCTCAACGCCAGCCCCCTTGGCCGCCTGGGTAACTGCCAGAGTTCCCTGGATATCCACCCCCAGCAGGTCCGCGCGCCCCCCGCGGGACTCGCTCCCGGCGAGGTGATAGACAGCTTCCACACCCATCATGGCCGCCCGGAGACCGCGCTCATCGTTGAGAGCGGTGACGGCCACCTCGACCGGGACCCCTTTGGGCAGGTTGGGGCTGGCTTTGGAGGGCCGCAGGAGCACACGTACCGCGTGGCCGTTTTCGGCCAGCACACGCACGAGGGATTGACCGATAAAGCCGGTAGCGCCGGTGACGAGGATCATGGTTGGCGATTATAGCATCCCCGGCTGGCCCAGCGCCTGCGCGAGATCGGCGATCAACTCATCGGGATGCTCCAGCCCCACGGAGAGCCGGAGTAAATTCCTGGGCGTCCGGCTGTGCGGGCCTTCCACCCGGTAACGATGCTCAATCAGGCTCTCCACCCCGCCCAGGCTCGTCGCACGAGTGATGAGTTGAAGCCGGGACATGACCGCCGCGGCGGCCTCCTCCTCCCCCTGCACCCGGAACGATAACATGCCCCCAAAACCGGACATCTGCCCCGCGGCGACGGCGTGCCCCGGATGGGAGGCGAGGCCCGGATAGTGGACGACTTCCACCTTTCCATGAGCCGCCAGGAACCCGGAGATTTGCGCGGCCCCGGCAGTATGGGCGCGTACCCGCAAAGGCAACGTCATCAACCCGCGGCGGATGAGCCAGCAATCAAAGGGGGCGGGCACGGCCCCGAGGGTATTCTGCACCTCACGGAGCCGCGCGGCCCCTGTGCCATCCTCCCGGCAGATGACCGCCCCGCCGGTCACGTCGCTGTGCCCGCCGAAATATTTCGTGCTGGAATGCGCCACATAATCCGCACCGAGTTCGAGCGGGCGCTGGAGGACGGGCGTGGCCCAGGTGTTGTCCACGGCCACCTGCGCCCCGGCGGCCTGTGCCAGTCCCACCACCGCACGAATGTCCGTAATTTTGAGCATCGGGTTGGAAGGGGTTTCGATGAAGATCAGCCGGGTGTTGGACTGGATGGCCGCGGCGAGGGTCTCGAGGTTGTAAATATCGACAAACCCCACTTCCACGCCCCAGCGCTGGAACTCCAACAGTAAATTCCGGGTGCCATGATAGAGATCATCCGGGGCGATGATGTGCTGGCCTGGCTCCACCATTTTGAAGATGGCATGGATGGCGGCGAGGCCGCTGGCAAAGGCAAAGGCAACTGCGCCGCCCTCCAGTTGGGCCAGCGCGCCCTCGAGGGCGGCGCGGGTGGGGTTCCCCGTGCGGGCGTAGATGAATTCCGAGGGCAAGTCCCCCTGCGAACCCCGGGCGAAGGTGGTGGTCAGGTGAATGGGCGGGGCCACGTCCCCCGTGATCGGGTCGGGATGGTTGGCGGCGTGGATGGCGAGGGTTTCGAGGTGCATGGGGTTCCTTTGTGATAAAATCCGTAAATCGTACGAAACGGACGAAAAGGTGATGGCATGTCTACCACAGTAACTATGACCGAATTAAAACAGAATTTGGGGGAGATGGTGCGCCGGGCGGCGTTTGGCGGGGAGCGGATTGTGCTGGTGGCGCACGGCAAGGAGCAGGCAGCGCTGATCAGCGTGGAGGACTTGCGGCGGCTGGAGAAGTTGGCGGCAGGGGTGGATGGCGCGGCGTATATCACGCGGGAGTTGGCGAAGCTGGCTGAGGCGCGGGCCATCCGGGAGGAACTGGCGGAAGGCGGTTATCAATTTGATTCAGTCCAGGCGCTGGAAGAAATCAGGGAGGAGCGTATCAATGAGATCGTCGATCTGCCTTGACTCCAACCTGATCATCAAGCTGGTTTTGGTTCAGACGGACAGCGCACTGGCCGAGACCCTGTGGGAGCGCATCATTCGGAATCAATGGCAGCCGGTTGCGCCGCCCCTGTTTTCGTATGAGGTGGTTTCCGTCTTCCGCAGATACGTCCACCAGGGGATCATCAGCCACGCGTTGGGGAACCGGCTTTTGCAAAAGCTGCGGGGATTTGAGGTGCAGGAACATTCATTTGTGGGCATTCACCAACGGGCGTTTGATTTAGCTCAACAATTCAACCGCCCCACCGCCTACGATTCCCACTATTTGGCACTGGCTGAGCATCTCGATTGCGAATTTTGGACGGCGGATAAAAAACTCTTCAATGCGAGTCACGAAAGTTTCCCGTTTATTCACAAACTGGATGAAGTTGTGGACGATTTGAAATAGCATGGCAAAACCCAAAGCAAAAAAACAGAATAAATACAAAAATCTTTCACGCAGTGACCGCCAGGATGAAGACCAGATTGACCGGCGGCATGTGCTGGATAACGAATCGCTGAGCAACCGGCAATCGCGCTGGCGCGAGCGGCTGGATAAAGACGCGCCCCCACCTGTCTATGACGCGGCCAATTATGCCGGGCAGCCGCTGGGGACAGTGGTACACATGCTGAGCGGGCATCATTATGTGCGCATGGATCGGACGGGCGAGCAACTCGATGTGCGGGTGAAAGGCCTGCTCAAAAAGGGCATCCGCAACACGACGACCGTGGTGGCCCCCGGCGACCGGGTGCATATCGAAACCCAGGATGACGGCGCGCCTGTGATCTCCGCCATTGTCCCCCGCAAATCCGTGCTTTCCCGCCCCGCACCGACGCGCGCCCACTTGCAGGACATCATCGTCGCCAACGTGGATCAGATTGTCATTGCTTCCAGCGTGGGCGGGCCGGCTTTCTGGGCGGAATTGGTGGACCGCTATCTCGTGTTTGCCGGGTATTACAAGCTGGCGGCGATCATTGTAGTCAACAAATGCGAACAGGGTGTACAGCGCGAGATGAATGGCATCCGCCAGCTTTACGGTGACGCGCTTGGCTATTCCGTACTCTTTACCAGCACGGTAACGGGGGAGGGCGTGGACGCGCTGAAGGAGTTGTTACGCAATAAATCCACCGTGATCACGGGGCTTTCGGGAGTGGGGAAATCCTCCCTGCTCAATGCCATCCAGCCGGGGTTGAACCTGAACGTGAAGACGGTCAATGAGCGCTACGGGGGCGAAGGCAAACATACCACCCGCTCCACCACCCTGCACCCGCTGGACTTTCCGGGCGCGGGCGTGGCCTTCATGGCCGACACCCCCGGCATCCGCGCCTTCGGGCTGTGGAACCTGACCCCGCAGGAGGTGGACTATTATTTCCCGGAGTTTCGCCCGTTGATTGACAACTGCCAGTTTGCCGATTGTATCCATTTCAACGAACCCGGCTGTGCCATCATCGCCGCGGTGGAGAAAGGGGAGATTGCGGAGAGCCGGTATGAGAGTTACAGAATCCTTTACCACGAAACCGACCCGGCGCATGATCGGCCATTCTAATTGAGCGCTCAATTCAAACATGGACAATGATGTGTCATTTCGAGCAGAGCGAGAAATCCCCGCAGTGTTGATTTTTAGCAGATCGGTGCAGGGATTCCTCCCGTTGGTCGGAATGACAGATTGTGCGTTTTCGATTTGTTTGCTCAATAAGAAAAATCCCGCCACGAATTTTCACAAATTCACACGAATGAAAACCAAATTCGTAACCCATTCGTGATAATTCGTGTCAAAAAAAAACATGACCCCAGCCTCCCCCATCCGCGCCCTCATCTTCGACATCGGCGGCGTCCTCATCCGCACCATGGACCGCCGCCCGCGCACCATGCTCGCCGACGCCTTTGGCCTCACCTATGAGCAGCTCGACGAACTTGTCTTCAACGGCCCCGCCGGCCACGCCGCCCAGCGCGGCGACAAAACCACGCACGAACACTGGGAATACGTCCGCCAAAAACTCAACGCCCGCCCCGACGAAATCCCAGCCATCCGCGACACTTTCTTCGCCGGCGACGCCCTCGACCCCGACCTTATCAACCTCATCCGCAGCCTCCGCACCCAGTACACCACCGCCATCATCACCAACGCCTTTGACGACGTGCGCGACGCCCTCACCCACAAATTCAACATCGCCCACCTCTTCCATCCCATCATCGTCTCTGCCGAAGAAGGCATCATGAAACCCGACCCGCGCCTCTACCAGATCGCCCTCGACCGCTGTGGTGTCCAGCCGCACGAAGCCGTCTTCATTGACGACTTCCCGCACAACATCCAGGCCGCCCGCGTCCTCGGCCTGCACACCATCTGGTACCGCAGCACCCAACAAACCATCGCCGAACTCCAAACCCTCCTCGCCAACTAAACGCCCCCCCATCTCCAATCTCCAATTACCTGATCTCCCCACCCCCTCCCCATGCCCCCCCTCCTCCGCGCCCTCCTCACCGACCTCAAAGCCGCCGCCCTCATCGGCCTCCCCGACACCGTCTACACCGCCCTCGAGGCCCTGCGCGGCCTCCCCGAAGCCGACCTCCCCACCAGCGCCCTGCTCCCCCTCGGGCGCGCCCTCACCCCCCTCCCCGCCGATGAACTCCGCTCCCTCGCCCAGGACGCCGACCCCGTCATCCGCGCCCTCGCCGCCGCGGCGTTGGGCGAACAATTTGCCTTGGGGAAAAATATCACCCCCGCCGATTTAACCGTACCCGCCAGCGATCCCAGCCCCGAAGTCCGCCTCACCCTCGCAGGCGGTCTGACCGGGGTTCACGGGGGCGCGGCACCCTCAAAGGATTTCCTCCCCCTCGCCGATCGCTGGCTGGCAACGACCACCCCCGCCCTCCTGCACACCGGCCTGCTCCTGCTCCCCCATACCCACCCGGCCCCCGAAAAACTCACCGCCCTCCTCACCCCCCTCCACACCCTCGCCGAACACGACCTGCGCGACACCCTCCTCGAAACCCTCACCGCCCTCGCCCAGACCGGCCACACCGGGACCCTGCTCAACCTCCTCGACCACTGGGCCGCCCAGCCCGACCCCAACATCTGGCTCATCACCCGCGCCCTCTCCGCCAATTGGGCAAGCGGCCATTCCCCCCAGGCGATCGCCATCCTCCAAAAACTGGCAGACAACGCGGGGCCGCTGCGGGCGGTGCGACGGGCGATGGAGCGGCATAAGCGTAATGAGTGATAAGTAATTAGTGAGGTTCTAGCCACCTGACACTTTCAAAATCAGTGCGGGTCGAGTAGCCCCGCCCGCTCCCTTCGACAAGCGTTCGACTGAGCTCACGCCGAAGTCTCAGGACAGGTTTGGCGGGGCGTATCGAGACCCTTTTCAGGCAAATTTCGCCGCCATCGGTCTCGATACGGCGGGAAAGCGCCGCCTACTCGACCAGCGAGTAGCTCTTATATCAAAGTGTCCGGTAGCTAGAGTGAGGTTCACTCATCACTCATCACTCTTTAAGACATCCCATGACCAACCTCCTCGGCTTCCTCCTCACCCTCCTCTACATCGTTGCCGTCATCGGCATTGGCGAAGGCCTGCGGCGCTGGCGCGGCTTTGGCCCGGACTTTACGCGCAAAGTCGTCCACATCGGTGTGGGCATGGTCATGTGGATCATCCCCGCCCTCTTTGATAACTCGTACCCGATTGTGATCGCGTGCATCGGGTTTATGGGTATCAACTTTCTCGACTGGAAATACGGCTTTTTTGCGGCGATGACGAGCAGTGACCGTTCAAATCTCGGGACGGTCTGGTTCCCGCTTGCCTGTGCCGCGGCTGCGCTCATTTTCTGGGGTCAGCCGCCGCTGATGGTGGCCGCCATCATGCCGCTCACCTGGGGGGATGGGCTGGCTCCCGTGATTGGGCGAAAATACGGGAAACGGAAATACACGATTTTCGGGAGCACGCGTACCCTGGAGGGGTCGCTGGCTTTTTGGGGGGCGGCCTCCCTGTGGGTCTGGCTGGCCCTCGGGGGTGGCGCGGGGGTTGTGGGGATTGCGCTCACCCTCGGGCTGATCACGGCCCTGATCGAAGCCGTCTCCCCGTGGGGGCTGGATAACCTGACGGTGACGGCGGCGGCCATCCTGGTGTTGGCAACCGCTCTCCCTTAACCTGTCCTTCGACTGCGCCCGACCAAAACAGGTCGGCCTCCGCTCAGGATGAAATCCTTATCACGCTGAGCGGAGGGCGGACAGCCTTACCGTCCGCACGCAGTCGAAGCGGCTCCTTCGACTACGCCCGACCAAAACAGGTCGGCCTCCGCTCAGGATGAAAGGTTATCGCGCTGAGCGGAGGGCGGACAGCCTTATCGTCCGCACGCAGTCGAAGCGCGCTTGATAAAAAGACTTCGGAATTCTCAAAGAATTCCGAAGTCTGTGCGGGCAATTATTTTCTCCGGCGGCGGCGTTTGCCGCTGGAGGAGGCCGGTTCGCCGTCAGCCAGGGCTATCCCGGAGTCTTCGGCGTCGGGGTCAGTTTCATCAAAGGGGGCATCAGCGGGGACGGTTGAATCCGCCGGGGGCTGGTCCCCATTGGGGGCGGGCGCGTCCGTACCGGTGGTTTCGACGCCGACGCGGTAGGTAAACATGCGGGAGACGACGCCTTTGCGGGTATCGGCAATTAATGACTGGAACAATTCGGAGGCTTTGGATTTGTAGGCCACGAGCGGGTCACGCTGGGCGTAGGCTTCCAGCCCGACGGAAACGCGCAGGGCTTCCATCTGGGTGAGGTATTCGATCCATAGTTCGCTGATGACACGGAGGAGCAACTGGCGCCAGGAACCGGTGAGGATGTGGCGGCCCAGCACATCAGCAATTTTGCCGGCAGTTTCGGGGTCGAGGGTTCTCAGGGGGCTGGCTTTAACCCTTTGGAAGACCTCGTCCCCGAGGGTGCGTTCAAGCGTCCGCTGGAGGGGGCGGGCAAATTCCAGGGGGGAGTTATTCCCCAGGCGGGCAAATTCGGATAGGCCGAGGCCCTGTTTCAGGATGGTCTGCGCCCGCTGCATGTGGTTGAGAATGCGTTCGGTGGCATCCTTTTCCGTTTTGGCCTCGAGGAATTGGGAGGCGTAGTGAACGTAGGTGAGGCGGGCGGTGCGCTCCCAGACGCGTTTGCGGGTTTTGCGGTCAAAGCTGGCGCGCTGGCCCTGCGGGATGCGCATGAGGAGGCTGAGCAGGTGGTTGGCGTTCAGCTCCCTCTTGATTTGCTCCAGCCCGGTTTTGATGTCGCGGGCGATGGCGCCGTCCTGCTGTTCGCCGATAAAACGCTCCAGCCGCCGGGTGTAGACTTGTTCGATTCCGGCGAGCAGGTTGTCCCCAAAGTCGTACCAGCCTTCCATGTCCAGGTCGCCCAGGGTGTAATCCAGCGGCTCACCCACGCGGCGCTCAACGATGGCGATCAGGCGCTGGGCGGCGCTGGTAACGACGAATTTTTCGAGCTGGGCGTCAATGTCGTCGGTCAATTCGTCGGGGTCTTCTTCCAGCAGCCGCAGCTGGCGGGCATCCAGTTTGATGGGCGCGCGCACGAGGGCGACGAGTTCCTGGTGGAGGTCTTTGGCCGTGCGGGTGTCTTCCTCATCACCGGGCGTGATGCCATCCATGAACAGGTCAAGCACTTCACTGCGCTCCTCGTATTGTTCCTTGTTCCGGTCATAGGTGGTGTCGAGGGAGGCGCGGATGCTGGAGAGCAGGTAGTCGCGTTCGGTGTTGATGGACCCGGAGGCGATTTCGAGCAGGGGCGCGAGCGCCGAGGCGGGGTCGGAGGTGGTCTGGCGTTGGACTTCCTCCAGCAAGAGTTGGATGGAAAGGGAGGCATAAGCCAGGTTGCCAAAGAGCAGGGTGGGCTGGGTTTGATCCACCCAAGCCAGGAGTTTCCACGGGCCTTCGGGGTCGGCGAGGGCTTCGGGGACGCGCAGGGCCACCTCGGCCAGGACGAGTTCGTTGATGTCGTCGGTCAGGTCGTCCTTGGTCATGATGCGGTCACGCTGGCTGTAGATGGTGGCGCGCTGGTTGTTGAGGACGTCGTCGTATTCGAGCAGGTGCTTCCGGGTATCGAAGTTGGCCCCTTCCACACGGGTTTGCGATTGCTCGACGATGCGGCTGACCATGCCCATTTCGATGGGCATGTCTTCGTCAATCTTGAGGCGTTCCATCATCGACTCGGCCTGCTGGCCGCCAAACAGGCGCATCAGTTCATCCTGCATGGAGAGGTAGAAGCGTGAGGAGCCGGGGTCGCCCTGACGGGCGGCGCGCCCGCGCAGCTGGTTGTCAATGCGCCGCGATTCGTGGCGTTCGGAGCCGATCACGTGCAGGCCGCCGAGTTCCTTGACCTGGCGGCTTTCGTGCATGTATTTGAGGAAGGCTTCGATCTGTTCGTGATAGATGCCGTATTCCTCGGGATTGATTTTCTGCAAGGCCGCGACGCGCTCGTCGAGGGATAGTTCATAGGGGTCGAGGTGCCCGGCGCGTTTAAGAATCCGGTTGACTTCGGTCAGGGTCTCTTCGGCCAGTTCGCCGCCGAGTTTGATGTCCACGCCGCGGCCCGCCATGTTGGTGGCAATGGTGACCGCTCCAAATGCGCCGGCCCCGGCGATAATCTGGCTTTCTTCGGTATGTTTGCGGGCGTTCAACACCTGGTGTTCGACGCCGTTTTTGAGGATCGTCGTGAGCCGCTCCAGCCGGTCTGCCGGGAGGCGCAGGATGCGGAGGAGATGCTCCACGTTGGTGGAATGCAGGGGGTTGATATTGATGTCTAATTCGCGAGACATCCCGGCCATTTTTTGGGCGGGCAGCATCCCCAGCGGGCGGCTGAGGAATTCCAGTTCGGGGACAGCGCGGCCGTCGGCCTCGCGGTTATTAGCTTTCATCCAGGCATCGCGCATGACGAGCGCCTGCGCCAGCTTGCGGATGGGGTCGGCCTTGAGGCGGGAGGAGAGCCGGTCGGACAGTTCCACCGAGGTGGTGCCGACCAGGATGGGGCGTCCCAGCGCGTGGTAACGCAAAATCTCCTGCCCGATGGCGCGGAACTTGGCTTCCTCGGTGCGGAAGATCACATCCGGGTAATCCTTGCGTCGGAAGAAAACCGGGTGTTCGCCATGTTCGGGGTGAATGTAGGCGGTGTATTTGTAACCCTCGTCGTCGGTAAGCTGTTTGCTCTGCAACGGCCATTCCGGGCGGGACGACTGGTAATCCAGGTTGGTGGGGATTTCGAGGACGCTGAGTTTGTAGATTTTGTCGAACTCTTCGGCTTCCGTGGCTGCCGTGCCGGTCATGCCGCACAGCTTCTTGTACATGCGGTAATAGTTCTGGATCGTGACCGTCGCATAGGTGACGTTTTCGCTCTGCACCTTGACGCCTTCCTTGGCCTCGATGGCCTGGTGCAGGCCGTTTGACCAGCGCCGCCCCGGCATCAGCCGCCCGGTGTTCTCGTCCACAATCACGACTTTGCCGCCCTGGACGAGATAATCCTTGTTGCGTTTGTAGACGTATTGGGCGATCAGCCCCTGCTCCAGGTAGCCCATCAACCGGGCCTGTTCGGGGGTGATGTCCTCGGGGCGCTCCGGGTCCCTCAAGGTTTCACCCAGGATTTGTTCCACATGGATTTCGCCGATTTCCGTGAGCGCAACGGAACGGGAGCGCTCGTCCATGTCAAAATCGTCGCTGTTAAGCTGTTTGACCACCTGCGCCATGCGGAGATATTGCTCGCTGTCATCGTGCGACGGGCCGGAGATAATGAGGGGGGTGCGCGCCTCGTCAATGAGGACGTTGTCCACCTCGTCAATGACGGCAAAGGCATGGCCGCGCTGGACGCGTTCGGCCATCGTCATCTTCATGTTATCGCGCAGGTAGTCAAAGCCGAACTCGTTGGTGGTGCCGTAGGTGATGTCGGCGTCGTAGGCTTCCTTGCGCGGGACAGTGCGGAGCTGGTGCTGGTCTTCATGCGGGGAGGCGGCGGTAAGGTCAATGAGGTAAGCGAGGCGGCCATGATCGGTGCGGGCGGCCATTTGCAATACGCCCACGTCCAGCCCGAGGAATTGGTAGATGGGCGCTTTCCAGCGGGCATCGCGGCGGGCCAGATAATCGTTGACAGTGACAAGATGGACACCGGCCCCCACCGGGGTACCGTTCAATTTCTTTTGATCAAAATCCCAGCGGGCGGGGTCTGATCCCCATTTTTCCCCCGCCAGTTCAATCCATTCCTCGTTAAGCGCAAGGGCGTTGAGATAAATCGGGAGCGTGGAGACAAGGGTTTTGCCTTCACCGGTGCGCGCCTCGGCAATTTCGCCAAGTTGGAGGGCCGCGCCGGCGACCAGTTGGATATCGTAATGTCGCAGGCCGATGGCGCGTTTGCTGGCTTCGCGCCCGGTGGCAAAGGCTTCGACGAGGAGGTCATCGAGCGTTTCCCCTTGTGCGAGTCGCAGGCGGAAGGCGCTGGTTTTGGCGGCGAGTTGGGCGTCGGTGAGGCGTTCGTACTCGTCTTCCAGCGCATTGATGGCGAGCGCGTATTCGGCGAACCGCTGGACTTTTTTGGAACTGGGGTCGCCCCCGAAAATTTTGACGAATTTTTTGAGCATGGGAGAATAGTTTGCTGGTTTATTGGTTGAGTGGTTTGTATTGTTCTATGAAGAACTGCCCTCTTGCGGGCGGTTTGCGATTATAGCATAGGGGCATTGGCAGGAATTGTGCGGCGGGGGGCGTGGGCGTATTCTGACAAAGAATTTACGGCGTACCCCCCTCTAACTCCCCCCGTCTACGGGGGAGAACGGGCTATTTGCCCAAGTGACACCTCGGAACCCAACCAGCCTCCCCCCGCTCGCGGGGGGACGGGAGGGGGGTTGCCTCTCGAAACTTAAAAAGAGCGATATTTTAAGCCGCCCCCCAACTGCCATCCCTACCCCGATGCTATAATCACCAGACTCCATCACCCATCACTTATTACTTATTACTCCTTACTCTTTTTCGCCCCATGTCCTTCGCCCACCTCCACGTCCACACCGTCTACTCCCTGCTCGATGGCTTCAGCAACATCAAGCAACTGGTTAAGCGCGCCAAGGAATTGGGCATGCCCGCCGTTGGCATCACCGACCACGGCACCATGTTCGGGGCGATTGATTTCTATCACGAAGCCACCTACGCGGGCATCAAGCCAGTCATCGGTGTGGAAACCTACGTCGCCGCGCGTACCATGCACGACCGCGACCCCAACCTCGACAAGGACCGTTTCCACCTCGTCCTGCTCGCCCAAAACGAGACGGGCTACAAGAACCTGCTCAAAATCGCCTCCGCTTCGCAACTGGACGGCTTCTACTACAAGCCGCGCATTGACCACGACTTCCTCGCCCGGCACGCTGAGGGCATCATCGCCACCACCAGTTGCATGGCGGGCGAAGTCCCGCAGGCTCTCCTGCGCGGCGATTTTGACGGCGCGCACCGCAAATTCCAGTATTACTACGATGTCTTTGGCAAGGATAATTTTTTCGTCGAACTCCAGCAGCACGACATCCCCGAAATGCCCGCCCTCAACAAGGCGCTGATCGAAATGAACCAGCGCTACAACATCCAATACGTCGCCACCAACGACGTCCACTACATCAACCCGGACGACTTCCGCCTCCAGGACATCCTGCTCGCCATCCAAACCGGCTGCCTGCTCACCGACCCCACCCGGATGCGCATGTCCGACGCATCCTACCACCTGCGCACCCCGGAAGAAATGCAGCAACTCTTCGGCGACATCCCCGGCGCCATCAGCAACACCCTCGCCATTGCCGAACGGTGCGAACTCGATCTCAGCTTCAAGGGATACCACCTCCCGGAATTCCCCCTGCCCCCCGGGGTCAGCGCGCAAACGTACCTGGCGGAACTGTGCCAACAGGGGGCGCGCGCCCGCTACGGGGACGCGTCCCCCAGTGAAAACATCCAGTCCCGCCTGCAATACGAACTCGGCGTCATCAACGAAATGGGCTTCAACGCCTACTTCCTGATCGTCTGGGACCTCTGCCACACCGCCGCCCAGCGCGGCATCTGGTACACGGCGCGCGGCTCGGCGGCGGGTTCCATCGTCGCCTATTGCCTGCGCATCACCACTGTGGACCCCCTGCCCCACGGCCTGATCTTCGAGCGCTTCCTCAACCCCGGCCGCGTTTCCATGCCCGACATCGATCTCGATTTTCCCGATGACCGCCGCGCCGAGATGATGGGCTATTGCGCCGACAAATACGGGCACGACAAAGTCGCCCAGATTATCACCTTTGGCACGCTCAAGGCGCGCGCCGCAGTGCGTGATGTCGGGCGCGTCATGAACGTCCCGCTTGAAGACGTGGACCGCGTGGCAAAGTTGATCCCCGCCATCCCCGGCAGACCCGTTACAGTGGAAGAGGCCATCGAACAGGTTCCCGACCTCAAGAAGATTTACCTGAGCGAGCCGCTGATCCGTGAGGTGCTGGACACCGCCAAGCGCATGGAGGGCGTGGTGCGCAATGCGGGTACGCACGCCGCAGGGGTCGTCCTCACCGACAAGCCGATCATTGAATACGCCCCGCTCCACCGTCCCACCAACAACGACGAAGACCTGCCGATCAGAACCGTCACCCAGTACGAAATGAACATGATCGAGAAGATGGGTCTGCTCAAGATCGATTTCCTCGGCCTGATCACGCTCACGGTTATGGCGCGTGCCTGCGAACTCATCCGTGAACGCCACGGCATCACCTTCACGCTCGACAACATCCCGGTGGATGACCCTGGCTCCTTCAAACTGATGGGCGACGGCGATACGGCCGGCGTCTTCCAGGTGGAAGGTTCAGGGATGACGCGCTTCATCATGCAGATGCAGCCGGAGAACCTCGACAACGTCGTCGCCATGATCGCCCTCTTCCGTCCCGGCCCGATGGACTTCATCCCCTCCTACATCGCCCGGATGCACGGTCGCGAACCGATCAAATACGCCCACCCCGCCCTTGAGCCGATCTTCAAAGAGACCTACGGGATCGCCGTCTACCAGGAACAGATCATGCGCGCCGCCGTCGAAATCGCCGGGTACACCAACTCCGAAGCCGACGACCTGCGCAAGGCCATCGCCAAGAAGATCGGCGAAAAGCTGATGGAACACCGCGACAAGTTCGTCAACGGCGCAGTCGAACGCGGCACCATGCCGCGCGAAACCGCCGACGGCATCTTCAACGAATGGCTCGAATTTGCGCGGTATGGTTTTAACAAATCACACGCGGTCGCCTACGGCGTCATCGCCGTCCAGACCGCCTACCTCAAACTCCATTACCCGCTCGAATTTATGAGCGCCACCCTCTCGGCCTATAAAGCCGACACTGACCGCGTCGCCCTCTACGTCGCTGACTGCCGCAGCATGGGCATTGAAGTCCGCCAGCCCGACATCCGCACCTCCGGCTGGGATTTCTCCATCGCAGACCGCGCCGATGGCACGGCCTGCATCCGCTTTGGCATGGGCGCGGTCAAAAACGTCGGGCATGGGCCGGTGGAGGAATTCATGTCCGCCCGCGCCAGCGGCTCCATCGAAACCATCGCCGAGCTGGCCCGCCGCGTGGATATGCGCTCGGTCGGCAAGCGCGCCCTCGAGGCCCTGATCAAAGTCGGCGCGCTCGACAGCTACGGCTCACGCGCCGCCCTGCTCGACTCCCTCGACCGCCTCGTCGCCGTGAGTACCAGCCACTTCCGCGCCGCCGAGGCCGGGCAGCTCTCCCTCTTTGGGGCCGCCACCGGCACGGAGGCCCACTTCACCCTCCCCGACCTCCCGGCAGACCACATTGACCGCCGCGAGCTCCTCAACTGGGAGCGCGAGCTGATCGGCATGTACGTCTCCGACCACCCGCTCACGCCCTACATCAAAGACCTGCAACGCGCCGTCACCCATACCCAAGGCGAACTTGGTGACGCCAACCACGGCGACCTGGTGCGCGTGGCCGGGCTGGTCACCAAAATGCGCCGCCACCTCACCAAAGGCGGCAAAGCCATGGCCTTCGCCACCATCGAAGATGTCCAAGGCCCCATCGAACTCGTCGTCTTCCCGCGTGCCTGGGACAAATTCGCCGCCCTGCTCGAACCCGAAAAAGTCATCCTCGTCGAGGGCACGGTGGACGCCCAGGGCGCCGATCCCAAAGTGCTCGTCAGCAACATTTCCACCGAATTCAAATTGCTCGACCCCCTGCCCACCGCGGCGCCCCTCAGCGTGGAGCGCCGCCCGATCCTGAAACGCTCTGACGTGACCCACCAGGGGGACGTGATCCCGTCCAATGATCCAATTCCCTCAACGAACCTCGATCCCCTCCCGGTGAACGGGAACGCACACCCCCTCCGGGTGGCTGACCCCTCCGAGGCGTATATCCCCCATGGCGCGCCACCCCCTCCCGAAGCCCCGCCCGATTGGTTTATGGTGGACATGTTCCCCGTTGACATCAGCGAACCTGTTGATCTCCCGATCGTGGATGACCAACCCATCCCGGCCCCGAAGATTTTCACACCCCAAAAAGAGCCGGTGATGGCCGCCAAGCCGCCCGCCACGGAAACCCCCGCCATCGCCCCTGTCCCTGAGACTGCCCTGCCCCCGCGGCTGGAACTGCCCCCGGTGTTCATCCCGCCCCCGCGCCCCGGCACGCAAGCGGACGAAGACCGCCCCACCCGGATGCTGACCGTCACCCTGCGGGCCAATGGCGACCGGGTGCGCGACGCGCTCAAAATCCAGCGGATTTACGGGATGGTGATCTCCTATCCGGGGATCGACCGCTTTGCCTTTTATGTGTTTGAGGGAGTCAAGTCGTACCTGGTGGAATTCCCCAACGATACGACCGGGATCAACGATGAACTGCTGGCCCGCCTGCGCGAGATCAACGGGGTGGAAGCGGTAAACGTCGAGCCGATTATTTACCAGTAGAGGCAGGATCCCTTGCCCTTTTCGATCCTCCCAATCCAGGTCGTCCATCACCATCAAAATTAGAGCGCATGAAATCCCCAATCAACCGAAGAGACTTCTTGAAACTGAGCGGACTATTGGCAATCGGCGCGGGTTTGCCGCGTTTCTGGACATTGCCCCCGGCCAGCCAGCAAAACTCCGGCCAGCCAAATATCCTGATCGTCGTCTTTGATACATTTTCCGCAGCGGATATCTCACTGTACGGTTTTCCCCGCGAGACGACGCCCAATATCAGCCGGCTGGCGGAAAAAGCAATCGTTTACCATAACCACATTTCGGGCGGCAAATTCACCACGCCGGGAACGGCATCCCTCTTAACCGGTACACAGCCCTGGACGCATCGTGCCTTTAACTATTGGGGGAAAGTTACAGCCTCAAAGGTGGACAGGAATATATTTCAGGTTTTTTCTGATTACCATCGCATGGCATATACGCACAATCCTTTTGCCCACGTGTTTTTGCGACAATTCATGGGGAACATAGATGATTTGACCCCACGCGAGGATTTGTACATTACCAACGAAAAGCTTCTCGATGTACTGTTTTCGGATGACATGGATGCGGCCACCATCGGGTGGCTGCGGGCATTTAAGAAGCTCGAGGATGTCGGAGGGAATTATTCCTTGTTCCTTTCAAGGATCTACGAGAGTTTGCGGCGGAGGGGTATTGCCAGGTACCAGAAGGATTTCCCGCTGGGCCTGCCCAGCTATGACGGTGATAACTTTTTTATTTTGGAGGATGGTATTGATTGGCTCATCCAGCAGGCTGCGAATGCGCCCACGCCGTATTTGGGCTATTTCCATTTCTACCCGCCGCATGACCCTTACCATCCAAGGGCTGATTTCTACAAAAAATTTGCCGATGATGGATACAAGCCTGTTGACAAACCCAACCATCCCATTGGAAAAGGCGCGCCCGCCTGGAAATTACTGCTAAAGCGCACGGATTATGATGAGTTTATTGGTTACGTGGATGCCGAGTTCGGCAGGCTCCATGAAGCCCTGGAACAAAACGGGCTTTTGGAGAATACCTGGCTGGTGCTCACTTCGGATCATGGTGAAATGTTTGAACGGGGGATTAAGGGGCATATCACGCCTGCCTTGCACCAGCCGCAGATCCATATCCCCCTGCTCATCTTTCCGCCCGGTAACACGACCAGGACCGATATTTACGAAATTACCTCTGCCATCGACGTTCTACCGACGTTATGCCAGATCACGGGCCGCACCCTCCCCGACTGGGTGGAGGGCGAAATCCTGCCTCCATTTGCCACCCAGACCCGAAAGAAAGACATTTACACCATTGACATCGGGGAGGTTGACGAAGACGGGGCGATCATCAATGCAACGGTCGTGTTCATTCGCGGGAATCATAAATTGCTGTATTATTTCGGATACGAGGAGCTTGGTGGGGATATTGTCGAGATTTACGATATTGTGAATGATTCAGAGGAGCTGGTCAACCTCTACGCCGCCGATCAAGCCTTGTCCACGGAATTATTCGAGGCGCTCAAAACCAAACTGGCCGAAGTCAACGACGCCTACATTCAACAAAATTCGTAGGGGCAGGGTCCCCCTGCCCCCGGCAGGTTCCAACGGCCCCAGCAGGTTCCAATAGCGACCGGGGCGGGGAGACCCCGCCCCTACATCCAATTCGGTTCTTCGTACGTCCCAAAAGATTCCCGCATCACATCCACGATCTCGCCAAGGGTGGCGTAGGCGTGGACGGCTTCCATCAGATAGGGCATCGTGTTTTGCGTGGACTGGCAGGCGAGGCGAAGTTTATCCAGCGCCTGACCAACCGAACCGTTGTCACGGGTGCGGCGCACTTCAGCGAGGCGGGCCGCCTGGATCGCGTACCCCTGCGGGTTCATCTCGAGGATGGGGATGGTGATGGGGGTCTTGTCTGCGTACTTGTTCACGCCGACGATATGGCGTACGCCCTCATCCAGTTCGCGCTGGTGGCGGTAGGCGGCGTCGGCGATCTCACTCTGGAAGAAACCTTTGTCAATCGCGGGGAGCATCCCGCCGAGTTCCTCGATGCGGCGGAAATAGTCATAGGCCTGGGCTTCGATTTTGTCCGTCTGCGCTTCGAGGAAGAAGGAGCCGCCGAGCGGATCAATGGTGTTCGTGACGCCGGATTCTTCGGCGATGATCTGCTGGGTGCGGAGGGCCACAGTGACGGCGTGTTGCGAGGGCAGGGCGAGGGCCTCATCCATGCTGTTGGTGTGCAGGGATTGCGTCCCCCCGAGGACGGCAGCGAGCGCCTGGAGGGCCACGCGCACGACGTTGTTCTCCGGCTGTTGGGCGGTCAGGGACACGCCGGCGGTCTGGGTATGGAAGCGCATGAGCCAGGAACGTGGGTCTTTGGCGCCGAAGGTCTCACGCATCTCGCGTGCCCAGATGCGGCGGGCGGCACGGTACTTGGCGATCTCCTCAAAGAAATCGTTGTGCGCGTTGAAGAAGAAGGAGAGCCTCGGGGCAAAATCATCTATATCGAGCTTGCGAGCCAGCCCCCAGCGAACGTATTCCAGCCCGTCGGCGAGGGTGAACGCCAGTTCCTGGGCGGCGGTGGAACCCGCCTCCCGAATGTGGTATCCCGAGATGGAGATGGTGTTCCATTGGGGCAGGGTCGTCGTCCCGTATTCGATGGTGTCGGTGACGAGGCGCATGGAGGGTTCGGGGGGGAAGATGTATTCCTTCTGGGCGATGTATTCCTTGAGGATGTCGTTTTGGAGGGTGCCGCGCAACTGGTCGGGGCGGAGGCCTTGTTTTTCGGCGGTGGCGATGTACATGGCCCAGATGATGGCGGCGGGGGAGTTGATGGTCATGGAGGTGGAGACTTGGTCGAGGGGGATGCCATCGAAGAGGATTTCCATGTCCCGAAGAGAGGAGATGGCGACGCCGCATTTGCCGAACTCGCCGAGGGCTTCGGGTTCGTCGGTGTCGTAGCCCATGAGGGTGGCGAGGTCGAAGGCGACAGAGAGGCCGGTCTGCCCGTGGTCGAGCAGGTATTTGAAGCGGGCGTTGGTCTCTTCGGCGGTACCGAACCCGGCGAACATGCGCATGGTCCACAGGCGGCCGCGGTGGAGGGTGGGGTGGACGCCGCGGGTGAAGGGGTATTCGCCCGGCAGGCCGAGGTCGTCGGCATAATCGAGATCGGCGACGTCAAGCGGGGTGTAGAGGCGGTTGATGGGTTCGGAGGATTCGGTGATGAAGCGCCCTTTGCGTTCAGAGAACTGGGCGGTGGATTGCTGGAGGGTGGTCTCTTCCCACTGGTCTTGCTGCTGCTGGAGGTCTTTGAGTTTGGCTTTGTCGTACATGATGGCTCCGGGGGGGAATGAGTAATTTGTAATTGGGAATTGGGAATTGGGCGATTGGGCAATTGGGCAATTGGGGGACTACGTGACTACGTGACTACGTGACTACGTGACTACGTGACTACGTGACTACGTGACTACGTGACTACGTGACTACGTGACTACGTGACTACGTGACTATCCGGGATTATAGCGTAGAAAATTGCCGCCTTTCCGGGGGCATGGTAGAATGTGCGCCGTTCTGCCCCCATCGTCTAGTGGCCCAGGACGTGGCCCTCTCAAGGCCAAAACAGGGGTTCGAAGCCCCTTGGGGGCACCTCGCTATAGACCCAGTTTTGAACTCATCATTACTGCGGAAATCAAAAAACCCGGCCGGCCTGGCAAGTGAGCCTGTTGGGTTTTTTGATTCGTGTTGCTTGACAACCGGAGCGAATATTGTAGAATGAAGTCGTCAAGCGCCAGGTTGCCCCCCTCAACCTGGCGTTTGGCATTTAATCAGCCTGCTCAAATCGGGGGGACACGCCTTTGCCGCCTGTGTCCCCCGTGTCCCCAGCTACAACCACCCCGCCAACCCCCGCACACCCGCCCCCAACCACCCCACATACCCGGCGTAATCCCCGGCCAGCCTGCCAAATCAGCGGCCATCCAGCCCGCCAACACCCCCCGCACACCCCCAAAACAGGAGTTCCCACAATGGTAACATGGGGGTTTAGGGGGGTCATTTCCGGAAATCGAACCAGCCCCCTCGCCGAATCCCCTCGCCGTCTTGATTTGCCCTGAAATCCCCTGTCACCAGCCCGGCGCACCGCGCCAGCCTCGCCCCCAAAACGCCCCGATGCCCACCGATTCCCCCCAGGGACTCGCCCGTGTCCCTTCCACGTGTCCCCACTCATCCGCCGGGGACACGCCCTGAGTCCCCCGGGGACACGCCCCGTGTCCCTCGCCACCGGCCGAAATCAAAAAACGGGATCAGCTGATCCCGTTTTTTGATTTCGGCCGGTGGAAACGTTTGCCAGATTCAGGCAGGTTATTCGATGTTCCAGCCGGGGCTGGTTTTGTCGGGGTAGCCGCGGCAGTAGAGGGTTTGGCCGTCAGGCCCGTCGATGCTGTGGGAGTGCCAGACGTCGCCCTGCTTCTCGCGTTTGCGCATGACTGCGCCGTGTTTGGGGCACATGGGGAGACCATCGGGGGTGAACTGAACTTCGCCGACGGCTTTGCCCAGGGGGGCCGGGGCGAAGCCGTGCTGGTTGAGGTATTCGATGGCTTCGTCGAGTTTGCCGTTGGCGGGGGCGATCTGGAAGTCCACCGGCCAGCCGGCGGGGTTGAGGGTGTGGATGGTGATGGTTTGGAACATGGGAGTCTCCTGGGGGATTGAGGGATGATCAGGCGGGGAGGGTGAGTGCGGCGAGCAGGGTTTGGCGGCGGCGGTCGTTGCTGCGCTGGCCGTGGGCGATGGCGGCGGTCTCGGCGCTGCGGCCCAGGGAGAGCACGGGGTTGATCCACTTGCCGGGGACGAACAAGGCCTGGGCGGGTTCGAGCGCCTGGGCGGGTTCGAGCGCCTGGCCGGGCTGCCACTGATTCTCGCTCCAGTACAGGACGGGTTTGCGCTGCCAGGTCCCGATGATGCGGGTGATTTGCTGATAGTCGCCGTGGTAGGGGTTGTAGTTGCCGGTGGTCAGGTGGTGTTCGATGACGGTGTGGCCATCCGGGGATGTCCAGCGCACACGGTCGCCGGGCCAGAGCGGGATGGTGAAGGGTTCGCCGAGCCAGCGGGCGGTCTGGCCGCAGAGTTGGATATAGCCGAGGGCCTGCGCGTCGGCAATCCACTGGAGCCGCTGCTGTTCGAGCTGGGCGTAGGTCATTTCGGCAAGGGCGGGGGTGGCGGGGGCGGGTGCGACTTGGAAATTGAGGGTGGGGCGGGTGGCGGTTTGGGCGGTCATGGGAGTCCTTTTAGTTTGAACGTTGGAACGTTATGACGTTTGAACATTCAGGCGGGGATGAATTCGATTTCGTTCAGGTTGGGGAACCAGGTGCCGCCGTCGGGGCAGCGGACGACGAGGGTGATGCCGGTGCGCCAGCAGGGAAGGTCGAAGCCGGGGTAAAGGCCGAGACCTTCAATGGAGCCGGTGAGGAACCGGGTGGCCGGGCCGCGCCCGTAGAGTTTTTTGCTGCGAACCTGGCGGCCAGCGTAGGAGCGGTTGAGGATCTGGTGACGGCGGGTTTGGGAGGGGGTGAGGGTGGTCATGGAGGATTCCTTTTCGTTTGGGTGAGCCTACAGGGTGGTGTGGCAGTCCAGGCAGATGATTTGCTCGGTCTGATCGTCGATGATTTCGCCGCCAACGAGGCGCATGCTGCCGGTGTAGTCAATGGCGGTGTGGGTGTGCCGGCAACGGGCGTCGGCTTCGAGCTCGGCAATGCGGGCGCGCAGGAGTTTGTTGCGGTCAGCGGGCAGGCCGAAGTCTGGGATGTTGTTATCGTCGTCGAACCAGGCTTCGCCGCCGTCCGGGTCAAGGGCGATCAGTTGTTGGTAGAGCTTGCGGCCGGCGGCTTCGGCGAAGTCGTTGAGTTCGCGGGCGGTGTAGCCCTTGGTGCCAAAGCGGCCGTCGCTGTTGCGGGTGTAGAAGCTGGTGTGAAGGGTGGTCATGGGGAGTCCTGTGGTTGGGTGGTTGGGTAGTCAAGTAGTCGGGGAGTCGGGTGGTTGCTCCCCTCTCCAATTTCGGTTTGTGAAATTGGAGAGGGGCCGGGGGTGAGTGGGGGCAAACCCCGCCCCTTAGAAGTTGATTTGCGCCGCCCGCAGTTGGAGCATCTTGGCGATGCGGTGCTTGCAGGTGTGCCCGCGGCGGGCGTCCTCACAATTGCAGGCCTTGATCGTGGTGCTGTACGGACGGGCTGCACTGGGGGACTGCGCCAGCCCGAGCGCCCGGTTCAAGCGGGCCTGGTTGTAGGCTACGAAGAGGGCGGATTTCTGGGTGGTGGTCATCGGGTGGTCTCCTGTTTTGTTCCTGTTGTTGACTATGCCAATATTATAGCTATATATAGCTCATATGTCAACCCCTAAAATATGGGGGCGGGAACCAGCAATATTTACTGATTCCCATATCAATTTGTTGACATTGATTTGTGGATATGCTATATATAGCTAATAATATCCAGCCGAGGCAAGCAAATGAAAAAGAATTACCATGTCCGCATCATCACCTATGAAACAACCGTACTTGAGTCGGCTGACCTAATGACCCTTTCAGATGCCGCACGGGAACTAGGAATCACTGTCCCCGGCGTAATCTCTGCGATCAATCGCAACGAACTAACTGAGATCGTGAATCCAGCAGCAAAGTTTCGGGGCCGCCGATTGTTGAAGCGTTCCGAGGTAGATCGGCTGGCGCGGCGGGAATCATAAAATGGCCTGGCGGGGGACGTTGCGCACGATCAACGCCGCGGCCAATCGGGCAGAGCGGGACTCAAAGCGGCGGCAGCGGGAATTGCAGGCCCAATACCAGTCCGCCGCCAGGATGCAGGAATTTGAGCACGCACAATACGAAGTAGCTGTTTACGAGAACAAAATCGACGTGCTGGGGTCTTTGCACAAAGAATCCAGCGCACCCTGGGATTGGCAGCAAATCGCCATTGTGCCCGCACCAGCAACTCCCGCCCATATGCACCGAAACAAAGCCCGGGCGCAAAAGGAACGCGACGCGTACCGGCCCGGCCTCCTCGATAAACTATTCAAACGGACGGGGAAGAATATCGCCCGCCTTGATCGGGACATCGTAGCCGCTCAGGAGCAGGACGCCAGGGACCACCGGGCTTGGGAGGAAGATGTAGAGATGGCCCACAGGATCCTGGCAGGCGAGGAAGCCGCTTATTTGGAAGCATTGGACAGTGTTGCCCCCTTTGCGGAGATCGCCGGGCTGGGTTCGGTGATGAGATACAACATGCTTTCCACTGACGTTGTGGAGGCTTCGCTGGAAGTGAATGGGGAGCACGTGGTGCCCAAGCAGGTGAAGTCACTCCTGAAGAGCGGGAAGATGTCATCGAAGCCGATGACGAAGACTCGTTTTTACGAGATATACCAGGATTATGTATGCAGCTGCGCCTTGCGGGTGGGGCGCGAATTTTTTGCGGTGCTGCCGGTGAAGGTAGTCATCTTTACGGCGTTGGGGGAATTGTTGAACAAGCAGACGGGACATCTGGAAAGCCAGCCGGTGCTTTCGGTAGCCCTGGTGAGGGAAACGTTCCAGCGATTGAATTATGATCATGTAGATCCATCAGATTCCATGGGGCAATTTGTGCATGAGATGAAGTTTTCCAAGACGACAGGTTTCAGCCCGGTAATACGGCTGGATGCGGGGAAGTTTTTGTGATGCACCCCCGGCGAGTTGCTGATATTGCAGTATGAGGAGGCGGGGTAGGCAGTGGAGACATGGGTGCTTAAAGGTGTATTCCCCTTGACAAGCATTGCCAACCCGCTAAAATGGATGTATTACAGCCCGTGGGTGACCCTTGGAGCCAAGCGTTCCAGGAGCACGGTCCCCCACCATGATGTCCCCAGGGAGCGCCTAATCAGCGCTCCCTGAATTGATTAAAGGCCAAGGATAACCATGAAGGTGCGGGTGTTTGTTGACTTTTGGAATTTCCAGCTAAACTGGAATGAAACTGTGCCCGGCCACTATCGCGTGGACTGGTTGAAATTGCCACAGTGGTTGGTGGGCCAGGCGGCCGGCATTTTGGAGCGCGACTTGCAATATCAGGGCACCCGGGTTTACGCATCTTATGATCCGCGTGGAAACCGCGACGGGCGCTTCAGGGACTTTATGGTAAACACGCTTGACCGGTTGCCCGGCATCGAAGTAACGCTAAAGGAACGCAAAACTAAAAAGTCGCCCACGTGCCAGAATTGCCACCAGCAAATTGACGCCTGCCCGCATTGCGGCAGCAGTTTGCAACTGATGAACGAAAAGGGCGTGGATACCGCGATTGTGACGGACATGATGAATTTGGCTTGGGAAGGCTCCTGGGAAACCGCCGTATTGGTTTCATCCGATCGGGATTACATCCCGGTTGTGCAAGCGCTTTCTGTAAAAGGGTACCAGGTCATCAATGCTCATTTTCCACCCCAAGGGGCAGACCTGGCCCGCACCTGCTGGGCGGGAATTAATTTACGGGATGGGATTGAAGAATATCGTCGCAAGCAGTGACACACTACGCAGCCCCCCGGCAGCAATAAGCCGCCCAAACCACACCCATCTAAAGAGCCTGGCCACGCAAGCCAGGCTCTTTGCTATTAAAGCACCCGCCGCGTTTCCACCGAAACGCCGGTCCAGCAACGGCTCCGCCCAGCCCTGTCTCATTTGCGCGCCGAGTCCCCCGAGACACCCGTATCAATCCCTCCAATGTCCTGTCCCGACTTTTCCAGCCGGTCAGCTGCACCCAGTCAAACACCGCCATTTTGCCCCCAAACCAGGCGAAAACCGGGCAAAAACCGGGGCAACGGGGAATTGGCGATGCCAATAACGGGTCAAAAAACCTGAAAATATAGGAGCACACAGTACTTAAATGGGGGTTTTGGGGGGGCGTGGCGGGGATTCAAACCGCCTCCCTCAGCCAAATCACCTGTTTTGCACTTTTTGAGACCTACCCAACCGGCGCAGCCCATCCTCCAACACCCCCATTTCCTCGGGGACACGGTCCGGGGACACGCCCGTGTCCCCACACTCAACCGGGGACACACCCGCCCGTGTCCCTTTTTTCTCCCCTCTCCAAATTCAGCCCCACCGAATTTGGAGAGGGGCCGGGGGTGAGGTGCCCCTACCCCGTCCCAAACACCGCCCCCTCCAACGCCGTCACCCGCTCCTCCAGCGTCAACGGTACGGGCAGGGCTGGCGTATTTACCAGCCCCGCTTCCCCCCGCCCATGCGCCGCCACCCACGCCACGAACGCCGCCTCGTCCCCATTGAACCGGTCCACGTCAATATCCCGGCTCTCCGCCCCAAACTCCGGCCCCCGTCCATTCTTGTCCGCGCTGTACTGCCAGAAATCCCACTCCCCCCAGCAGAACGGTTTGAACTGGGCCGCATCCGCCCACGGGTGCGCCAGCGTTTCGCTATAGCGCGCAATCCACAGCCGCCGGTTCCCCAGCCAGCCCGCCCCCGCAAACGCCGAATTAAACAACTCCCCGCGCGTATAGATGATCGGCGGCAGCCGGAACCCCTCCGTCACATACCCGCAAAAATCCATTAGATTCTGGCTGGCCTTGTATGGCGTCATCGGCCAGATATTCCGCACCTCCGCATCCACCGCCGGTGGCAGGTGCCACGGCGCGCCCCCCGCCGCCTCGATAAACTTCTCCGCCTGCGCCTTCCCGGAATAATGCTGGTTGAAATACCAGTAATACCCCACCGGCAGCACGTCGGCGGCCAGCACATTGTTCCTGAACTGGCTGTCCTCAACCATCCCCCCCGTCACCCCCGTACTCCCCGCCCGGATGTACGCAAAGCGCGCCCCCGCCGCGCGCGCCTTCACCCAATCCATCCGCCCCTGCCATTTTGAAACATCAATCCCGATCGCATTATTTGCCATCATCAACCTCCAGAGTTAAAAACATCATCTTGTAGGGGCGGGGTCCCCCCGCCCAGCCCTCACCCTGCCGCCTCCTCCGTGCCCCCTGGCGGCTCAGCGATACCCTCCTCCTCCGTGCCCCCGCGGCCTTCCTCCCCCCTCTCCAAAATCGCCTCTTGATTTTGGAGAGGGGCCGGGGGTGAGGTCGCCTGCCGCGCCCCCCGTTGCTCCGCCGCCGCCAGCAGCGCCCGCGTCACCTGGCGCTGCGCCACCTCCAGCGCCTGCTGAATCAGCGGCAGCTCCTGCTCCGTAAACGACTGCGGCACAATCCGGATGTTGCCATTCGCCGGGCTGATCGCAATCGTGATCACCAACGGCGGCGGGGCCGTGGCCAAGATCCTCTCCAACTGCTCCGCCTTCTCCCGGTAATTCACCACCGGTGGTTTTCGTTTCGCCATATCATTTCTCCTTCGAGTACCCATGAGTTCCAATGAGTTCCCACGAGACCCCATGAGTTTTATGTATCCGTCACAATCGTCTTCACCGTGCCATCCCCAAATTTGACCTTCAGGTCCCCATCCGCCGTGTCCACGTAGATTTGCGCCTTCCCGGCCACCGTGGACGGCGCGGTAATCCCATCGGCCAGGGCCAGCCCGCCATCCGCATAAATCCAGTTGTCCGCCGCATCTCCTCCGCTCACCGACCCCACATACAGCCCGCTCCCCAGCCGCACGTAATCGGGAATCTTCAGCGCCGGGATGGCCGCGCTCGAAGACGGCCTGAGCGCAATCAACTGCCCGATGCTCTCCACCGCCCCCGAAGCCGTCGCCGTCTTGCTCCCGCTCGCCCCGGCGCTGGCCTGCACCAGGTCGGCCACGGTCAGCGCAATCTGCGTCTGGCTGCTATCCACCCGCTCCGTGAAGCTGGCCGGCGGCGTGAACGTCGGCGTCGCAAAATCCGCCGACCCGAAAAATACCAGGTGCGCCCCGTCCGTCAGCGTGGTCACGCTGGGCGCGGTCACGCTCGTGCTGCTGGCATTCGTTTGCCCATTATTCGCTTCCACCGGCGTCGTCGTGTCCACGTTGTAATAGACCACCACCTCGCCAATCGTGGGGGATGACGGCGAGATGCTGAACGTCCAGTTGGCCCCCTCGCTGGCCGCAATCTTTGAATAAAGACTGGAGCGGGTCCCGTCCTTCGTGTCCGAACGCACCAGCGTCCACCCACCGGGGGGCGTGATCGTCGGAGGGGTCAGCGTCACCGGGGCGGGCGCGATGGCAAACTGAATGGCCATCCAGTCCGCGCTGGCAATCGTCACCGATTTGGTCCCCGTCGCCCCCGCCGTGGCAAATGTTTGGTCATCCACCGCCGTCGAGTTGTGCGCCGTCGCTCCCGCCGTCAGATCATGCAGTTCGGTCATCCCCGAGACCGTATCCAGGTTGATGTTTGCCATCACAAACCCCACCCAGAACAGCAGGCAGTTATCCACCGAGGTGGTCACGGAAGCCGCATCCACCGACGTGCTCGTCCCCGCGCTCCAGGCGCTCGCCACGATGTTGACCGGCGTGGTCGGGTCGTGCCCGGTAATCCGGTACATCTCCCCGCAAATACGGCAGGTGCTCCCCGAATTCGCAAAGGCGTAATCCGCCGGTTCGGACGATGCGATGCGCTGGTAGACCGTGCCCCGGTAGTTCCCCGATGCCGTGGATTTGGTGACCGTCCAGCCGCTCGGCGTGGTGTGGGTATGCGCCGAGTTCAGCCGGGTCGTCAGCACGGCAATCAGCAGGTCGCCGTTCGTCGTCCCGGATGGCACGGTCAGGGTGATCGTCCCCGCTGAGTCGGCTATGTTGCTCGAAGACGTGGCCACGGCCGGCACGACCGTCACCGCATTATCGCTGGTCAGGATGTGGGCCAGCAGGCAATCGTTATCCGCCGTGCCCACCGCTTTCGTGATCACGAGCGACGTGGTGTCCGCGCTCTTGGCCTCCGAGTAGGTGCGGTAGGTCACGGTGTTGTAGCTGCCCGTGGTCGCCAGGTCAATCGTCAGGTTCCCGGCATTGTCCACCTGGAAGGCGGCGGTATTGCCATCGTTGTAATCCAGCAATAACTGGTAGGTGGACGTGCTCCGGGCGCGCGCCGTACCGCGCACGTCGAGCCGGTAGCCGGGCCGCAACGCCGGATTCGTCCCCGCCCCGATCAGGACGTCATTCCCCGCCGCAATCACCGGCCACTGTCCCACACTGGCCGCCTGCAGGCTCAGCAGGAACGTCCCATCAATCGTCCCCGCCGTCACATCCTCGCTGGCAACGTAAATCTCCCCATACACTTTGACCACCGCCGCATCGTCATACCCCTGGAAGCGGATATTGGCGATGGACTGCCCATCCGCCGGCGTGGTGTACAGCCCTTGGAAAACGAGCTGGCTCCCCAGGCTCGAAGCATGATCCAACTGGTAGATTTTGGCGTTGCCCTTCACCACCAGGCGTTCGTCCGAAACGGTGGTGCCCACGGATAAATCGCCGTTTTCAATCCGCACGTCGCCCCCGTTGAAATAACTATCCCCCGCCGGGTCAATATGCACTTTGATCGTCGGGGTGGCATCCCACAACTCCAGCCCATCCGCCACCGAGAGCGCCAGTAGCGGCGTATCCCCCGCCGCGTTCCCGGTCGAAATCTTCATGTAACTCGCCGCCGCCGGCACGTCCAGCCAGAACCGCACCAGGTCATCCGCGCGCTTCACCCCCAGGATGCTGAACCGCCACGGCCCGGTGATGTTCTCGGCGTCATTGACGTTGGCATAGATGCCGTCATAGGCATCGCCCCCCACAAACCCGGACACGGCATTGCCCGCCAGGCTCCCCATGTCCCGCATGATAAACGGCTTCAACTGCCGGTATAAATCACTCGTCCGCATTCAATCATCCTTTTCCCCTCCCCATTTTCCTCTTTTGAAAATGGGGAGGGGCCAGGGGTGGGGTGTCAGCCCGTCCCCAGCATCGGCAGCGTCCACGGGTTATGCCCGCCGCGCGGCGTCGGCACATAACGGTCCGTCGCCGGGTGATATTCCGCCTCCTGCACAAACAGGCGGCTCATGTCGGTCAACAGGGCGGTGCGGGCGCTGCGCGGGATGTCGTTCCGCTCCAGCCACACCCCGACCGGGCAATAGCTTTTCTCCACCGGCGCGCCATACAAGGATGCAATATCGCCGTTGCGGTCCAGCCGGTAGGCATCCGCCGTGGGTTCCTGGTAGAGCCGGAGCACCCGATTACGCGTCACCGTCGCCAGCAACCGCCGCCCCCCGGAGACCCCGCTCGCCATAATCTCCCGGATGACCGCCAGCAGCCGCTCCTCCCCGCTGCGCCACTGGTTGGTCTTGATGCCGCTGGCATCGTCAATCTCCGTCTCCACGATAAACTCCGCCGCCAGGAGGATGGCATTCGCAATCTGAGTCGTGGTCTCTTCGACCCCGCCCACCTTGAAGGCCATATCCGCATTCGGGGTACGGCTCCCCCAGGAGGCCCCGTTATACAATTTCAGCACGCCCCCGCTGTAGCTCAGATCCTCATCCACGCCCAGTTCATAATAATTCGAGCTGTCCGTGCCCCCCGTCCGGCTCACCACCAGGTGATAGGTCGTCGCCAGCGCCAGCGCCACCTCCGCCGTCAGCGACCCCGTCACCCACTCACTCCCATCCGGAATCGCCGAACCGGCCACGTTCACCCCGCTCAGCTCGCTCCCCGGACTCCCCCCGGAATCGCTGTGCAGCGCCAACCGCACGTTGTCCGCCGGGCTGCCTACCTTCCCCAGCTTCACGGTCAGGTCCTTGGCGTTGAACCCCTCCGTCCCGCTCAGCACAAACGCCTGGCTCACCTTCGTATTCCCGGATGCCTGCCCCACGTTCTGCGTGGCGTCCGAGTTGTCATTCTCCTCAATCCCGGCGTCGCGCGCCAGGTACACCCAGTCCAGCGTCTCAAACCAGCCATAACAGGTAATGGTCGCCTGGATCGGCGCTTCCTTGGCCCCGCCCTGCCCCTCGGCCACGGTGGTCACCACCTGCGGGTATTTCTTGAAATCCAGCCAGATGTCCCGCTGGTTATCCGCCTGCGCCGCATTCCCCGCCGAGAGCGCAATCAACAATTCGCGCGTCCCATAGCGTTCGGATGAATCGGTATTCTCCGCCCAGGCCGTGGCCGCCGACCCGCCAATGGACGTGCTCCCCGGCGCCGACAGGGTATAGAGCACGCCCACCCGGTTGTACATCTCATCCAGGCTGATCACGTCCTTGATGGCGTCCCGCTGGATGCCAATCTCATGCAGGTAGCCCCACCACACGGAGTCTCCGTTCTCGTTGAAAATCTCCACCGGGGCCCGCAGGTGCTCCACCAATTGCCAGATGTCATCCTCGAAGCCGTTCGCCGAAAGCTCAGCCCGGAACGGCCCGCCCTCCTCGTGCCAGCTGTACCACTCCACCACCAGCTCCACCCCCGGCACCTCGCGCACATAGTTGAAATCACGCGAATAGAACTTAAACGTGAACGCACTCACAGCGTCAGGATCCTCGGGCGGTAATAGACCCGCACCGACCAGGTCTGGGCGATGTCCGAAATCGCCGACAGTTTGTTCGACAGGAAATAGAGCCGCTGGTCCTTCCCCGGCCAGAGCATGATGCGATTCCCATAGCCCACGTAGTTGCCAAATTTGCCCGCCGGCGACCAGCCATCCGAGTACACCAGGTCGTCCAGCCCGTCATCCACCACCCGTACGTTATAGCTGGCCCCATAACCGCGCGACTCCAACGAGCGCCAGCCATCCAGCGGCGTCAGTTGCAGGAAATCCAGGCTCACCGTCCCCCCGGCGGCCTTCTCATACAGCACGTACAATTCCAGCGGGTAGATCGTCCCCGTCCCCACCAGGTACGGCGGCAGCCGCACCGTCCCCAGGTCAATGATGCCATTGGCGGACGAGATGTCCACCTGCTCCCCCTCCCACAGCGGCGTGACCGACGTATAGACTTTGATGCGCGCCTGGCAGTCCGACGGCGGCGCGGAGTAAAAGCGCGCCAGCACCCGGAATTTGTTCCCCTTGGCTGCATTCAGCATGGCCGTGGTCAGGTCAAATTTGAAATAGGTGGATTCCGCCCCGGCTGCCACCGTGGTCGCCACGTAGTTGCCATTGCTGGCGCTGGCATGGGCCGTCGTCGCCCCGGCCACAATCGTGGCGGCCGACTCCGCTTCCAGGATGTGCGCAAACGTGGACGGGGCGCTCTCGTGGTTCAGCCCGACAAACACGTGCTCGGCCCGGTCCGGGTCATTGTGCGAATTGGTCAACTCGATGCGCATGGCCGCCGGCAGCACGCCCCCCACACTCGCCGCCAAAATGTCCACCCAGTTGTCATGCCCCCCGCCAGCGTCATCGTGATTGTAGATCGTGCGCCCCCCGGTGCCGCTCCCGCTCCCATTCGACAGCGAAAGCTCCGCCTCTGGGCCTTCCCAAAATGCCCGCCGTGTCCAGCTCGGGAACCCGTGCCACTTGCTGTTCACCCACTCATAGCCCAGCGCCTCCTCCGACAGGTCCAGCGCCCCATTCAGGATTTCCGAGCGATAAATATTGCTCAACCCCTGGGGGGTCAGTTGCAGGTACACCCGGTCGCCAAACGCCTTGCGCTTGCGCAGCCGCGCCTGGGCAAACGCCGCCTGCACCGCCTGCATGGCCGCCGTGGACGTAAACAGCACCTCCGCCGACTCGCTCAGCGTGGCTTGTGCATTCTCCAGCGTCTCCTCCAGCGACAGCGACCGCAGCCCATAGGCCATCAGGTTCGCCCCGAAGTTGATCGTCGTCGCCCCATAAACAACATCCAGTGTATGCGCCATTACCTATTCATCCTGTCCGTAGGGTGCTCCCCTCTCCATCCCTGTTTTGGGATGGGGAGGGGCCGGGGGTGGGATCACCTCCGCCCCCCGCGCGTCCGCATCAACTCCACCGTCCGCCGGGCAATCCGCTCGATGTCCAGCTCGCTGTTGACGTGGTTGGTTTGGTAAATATTCACCCCGCCCCCGGCGGGAATCTGGTCATTGGGCACCACATACCCCGAATATGGTGCCGTAAACATCTCGATGCCCTCCTCCCCCACCCACGCCGACTCCCCTTTTCGCAGCGGCCCACCCGCCGCCTTCATCGTCACATTGCTCTGGCTCCCGCTTCCCCCCGAATTCCCACCCGGCAGGCTCCCGCCACCCTGCACCACGTCCACCGTGATGGTAATGTGCTTGTTCTGGATTCCATTGGGGAACAGCGTCTCCAATTGCATCATCAGGTCAAATCGGTCATCTTTGATAATCTCTATTTCCAATTTGTGCTCGGCGCTCAGCAGCGCCTCCGCCGCCGTCGCAAACTCCGCCCACATCGCCGCCGCTTCCTGTGGCGTGATGCTCAGCGCCTCGACCAATTGTTGCTTGGCTTCCGTCTCGGAGATGATCCCCGCCTCCACCGCGGCTTTCAGCGACGCCACCAGCGCGTCCCCCAGCGGGTCCAGCGCGTCCTGCGGGGCCAGCCCGCCCTCCAGCGCCGTCTTGATGTCCTCAATCACCTGGGCAATATCCCCGCCCCCCGCCAGCAGGAACTTGATGTCGCTGATCAGCCCGGCAATCGGCGAGGGCATCGCCGTGTTCAGCCCGCTCATGATTTCGCTAAACGTCTCCGCCACCGGGCGGCTGTCTTCCAACAGTTTCTTTTGCTCGTCGCGCAGTCTCCCAATGGACGATGTAAATGCGTGTGTCCGCTTTTGGGCGTCCTGCATCGCCTGGCTCACTCCCCTCAACATTTTGTACGATTCGCCCTGCGTCTCGGTCAGGCCATGGGTGTAGAAAATTTCCTCCTCGAGGGAGGCCGAAATGGTGGTATGCCCGGCTGCCACCGCCGCAAACGCCGGTTCTGTGCGCGATAACGACGCGAACAAGAGCCATTGCTCCTCCGTCATGATGCTGGTCTCCGCCGCCCAGGTCTCCATCGAGCGCCCCAACTGTGCGGTTTTTAGTATGAGTCCCGCCTCCGAGGCTGTAATCTCTTTGTTCGCCATCATGACCTTGACGGCATCAGCCACATACCGCTGGTATTCCGTCCCTGCCTCCTCAAAATGGGTCATCCGAATCTGGTTTAACTGCTTCGTCCAGGTTAGCAGCATGTACAGTGCGTTCGCCGCGCTGTTGAGTCCCGGCGTCAGGGTTTGTTTGGCTGTGTTCCCAATATTCTCAAAAGCTGCTTCAAGTTTCAGGAACCCACCCAGGCTCGTATCCGCCGCCTCCCCCACCACCTCGATTTGCTGCTCCGCCTGTTGCAGGAAGGCCTCGGTAAAGGCGTCGTTCACACTCATCCCGGTCGCCCGCAGTTTCTCCAACCGCTCATCGAAGCCGTCCACCTTCACCCCCAGCGCATCGAAGCGCATCGTGGTCTGGTTCGTCAGCGTCAGCGTCAGTTGATTCATGTCCATCCGCAAGGCCCCGGCCACCGCGCTCAACCGCACCGCCTGGTCATGCGTTTTCGCCAGCCCCAGGCTCATCATGTCCCCCGCCGACGAAATCAGGTCGGCGTCGCTCATCATCCCGCGCGTCGCCGCCCGCAAATCAATCATCAGCGCATCCGCCGTCGTCCCGATGCTCCGCGCCAGGTTGTCGAATCGCTGCTGGGCGTATTCCAGTTCCGCCCCCTCCTTGGCCGCGTCATACACCGCCCGCAGCCCCAATACAAATCCCCCCAGCACGGCCCCCGCCCCCAGCACCTGCCCCTTCATCGCATTCAAGGAGGTGGTAAAACCCTTCAGCCCCCCCGCGCCCGCAGAGCCGGATGCCCTGGTTGCATCCAGTTCCTTGTTCAGCCCGCGCAACCCCTGCGTGCCGCCCCGGTCCTCAAATACGGCTACCAGCCGCAGCGTTCGGTCAGTCATCCTCGGACTCCAACAAACGTTCCACCAGCTTCACCAGCTTCATCATTTCGGGGTGGGCATTCGCCCATTTCGCCAGCTCGCCCTTGCTGGTCGCCTGGTCATACCCCTGCACCGCCCCCACCACGTCCGCCGCAATCGTCATCTTGCGCAGCAGCCCGGCTGGCTGGTCGAGCGTCCCGCCCCCGCGCGGCAGGCGTCCCCAGCGCCGGAAATCCAGCCAGGCCCGCACGGGTTGGGGCATGTCCACCTCCTGACCGCGGGCCAGCCCCGCCGCGGCCAGGATCAGCCCGGGGGGATGGTGATCGCCTCCCGGTAGGCCTCGTCAATCGCCGCAAACCAGTGCGGCACAGATTCACCGTCCAATTGCGCCACCGTCTCCGCGGTCACGTCCGCGCCAAACCAACCGGCGCGCGCCGCCGCGGTTACGTTCAAGCGTTCCTCCGTTTGCTCGTGCGCCGCATGGATCTCCGCCAGCCGGTCCGTCATCCATAACACACGCGCCGGCTTCCACCCCGCCACATCCTTCACGTCAAATTCCGGCGCGGCAATCCACCCTGCCGCCAGCGCCGCCCGCAGCAACCGCCCCGCCTGGTGCGGCAGCCGCTTCCCCGTCCACGGCAGGTCGCCATACAGCGTCCAGGCCCGGTCAATCTCCGGGCTGCCCGCCCCCAGCGCATCAAACCCCCCAAACTCATTGTGGGAAAAATGCTGTGCCGGCTGGCTCCCCCGCCCCTCCCGCAGCTTCACCAGCCAATCGTAATACTCGTCCATATGCCCCTGGGTGAGGGACACGACGGGGGGAACGGCCGTTTTTTTCTTGGTCATGGTCATACGCTCCTACTGCGGGCGGGGGTGAACCCCGCCCCTACGGACTGGATGCAACCGCTCCCCTCTCCATTTTCTCTTTTGAAAATGGGGAGGGGCCAGGGGTGGGGTCACGGCAGCGCGCTCACGCCGTTGGTATTGCTGTACTTGAAGAAATTCCCCAGCGTGCTGTTGTACTTCCCTTGCAGCGTGAAATCCAGCATCAGCACCCCATCGTTATCGTCAAACACCTCCGGCGACTCCGGCGCAAACCCGGCAAAGTCATACTGGCAAATGTTCGTCCCGTTGGTGAACTTCAGGCGCATCTGGCGCTCCCAGACCGCACTGGCCGCCAGGATGCTGTCCAGGTAGCCCTTGCTCGTGGAATCCAGCCGCATCGAAACCTTCAGCGTATTCTGCGCCGTCACCCACTTCTGCATCTCATACCCTGCCGCGCTCAGGCTCCCCAGGTTCGGGTAGAGCACCCAGTTCGGGAACAATTGCAGCTCCACCTTGAACGCCACGGGAATCAGCGCCGTCGTCCCAATCGTCCCGCCCCACGCATCCAGGTAGATCACCAGGTCATCCCCCATCACCGGCGTCACCGAGCGGTCGCTCAACGCGGCCAGCGTCCCATTCGCATCCGCCGTCTTCCCGATGAAATCCATCCGCTCCTTCACCGTCTGGCTGTTCTCCCCCTGCTTGCTCTCGATGGTCAGCGTGTAACGCAGCACCAGCGCCCCCAGCAGCCGGTACACATTGCTCCCCTCCCCCTTGTAATAGCTAAAAATGCGCGGCGTGATCACGCTCGCATTGGGTGCCGCGCCCGCCCGCACATACGGCCCGGCCCCCGAGGGCGTCGCAATCCCGCACATCCCCTCCAGCCCATAGCTGGCGTCCTCATAGGTCAGGAACTGCTCCACGTAGCCCGCCCCTGCCTGGGCTTTGATGACGGTATTGAGACCCGGCTGGTAACTTCCCAGCATCGCCTGGAGCAGCTCCGCCGTCACCTCCGGGATAATGCGCCCATCCTGCACCCCCATCAGCTTCGTCGTGGCCGTCACCCCGGTCCCCCACGTCACTTCCTTCGCAATTTGATACTGGAGATTATCTTTTACGCTCACTTTGCACCTTCCTGCCCGCCGGGTTCAACGGGGTTCTCCGGGGGCAGTGATCCCGCCGGGTTGGATTCAGCCTCCGGGGTGGGTGCGTCCCAGCTCCCCGGTTTGTAGAGTTCGTTCGCCACGGCAATCGCCATGCCCGCCGGTTCGCTCCCTTCCAGCGCCTCCCATTCATCCTGCGGGATGTTGCGCGCCGGGATGCCGGGGGCAGTATCGCCCGCCCCCACGTACACCAGCCCCTTGAGTTTGCTTTCCTTAGCCATCAAATACCTCCGCAATCACGTTAATCATTTCCAGCTTATAGGTGTGGCCATCGCCCAGCAGGGCCGGGGCGATGCTGCTGAAGCTGGCGTCATGCTCCAGGTGCTCCCAGTTGGCAGTTTTCCGGTTATCGGCCACCACATCGGCAATCATCTTTTCGATCAGGTCCAGCCTGTCCTCCACATCGTTATCCGTCCAACTTTGGCCGCTGATGGCGTCCGCCACAAATACGAGCACCAGCAGCCGGTGATACGTGCGGTAAAGCAGTGTCCCCACGCCATGCCGCTCGCGCCGGCTGCCATTGGACATCACCAGCACCACCGGCGACTTCCCGCCAAAGTCACCCGCCTGGTAGCCGTACACCGCCTTTACCGGCAGGCCCACGCCCACCAGGGCGGTCGCCAGCAGGCTGGCAAACGCATCGCGCACCGCCTCCCGGTTGCTGGCATTGGCGGCCACTACAACCCCACCCGGATGTAACCGATGGCCCGCTCCACCAGGGCTGGCCCGGCTTCACCCAGCGTCCGGTCATAGAACGCATGGGAGCTGCCGCGGGCGTGCTCGATGGGGCCATAATCGGACGTGAGCGCCCCGTGCGGGTTGCGGGCAGCCGGGTCGATGTACACCTCGCCGCGCAAGCCGTCCAACCGCATCCGGTGACTGGCGCGCAGTGCGCCTGTCGCCACGTGCGTCACTCCCACAGCATGGCGGTGCAGCCCCGCCGTTACATATTGCAGCGCCTGCCCAAACGAGCCTGTTGGTTGCAACTCGGCAATATCGCGCAGGTTCGCCGCCTGCGCTTCCTGGATTCCTTCAATGCCCAGCGAGACGGTCATTTCTTCAGCCGCTCCACCACCAGCCGCCGGTAGGTGTCGCCAAAGTACGGCCAATCTTCCACCGCCCGCACCGGGTACTCCACCGCCGCCGCCACCAGCACATCCCCCTCCTGTACATCGTGATCCCCGTCCACGAACGTTTGCAGCAGCTCATGGGGGGTATCCAGGTGCAGGCGCGCCTGCAATTCAGCGTCCACCGGCATCAGCGCCATCATCAGCAGGCTTGCAATCTGCGTGGCCGGATCGCCGCGCAACCCGCCGGATATCGTCGGGCTGCGCTTCGTGCTGGCAGATATATTCAGGGAGCGGGAAAAACTGGCCGTCGGCATCACGCGTCCTCTTCGACCTCGTTGGATTCCATCATTTCCAGGGTCAATACCCCGGCCTCCAGCGCCCCCACCCCCAGCCCATAGCTTTCACCGATTTCCGCCTGCCTGAAGGTAATGTCCGCAGCCAGTCCCTCGGCCAGGTCGCTCAGATCCTCCCGCCGCGGGCCTTCCTGGTGCGTGACCAGCCGCCGGGCCACCGTCAGCGCCGTTTTCAGCGCGCGCAACTCAGCGAAATCCAGCAGCTTGTCCGTGTCCTCCTCCGCGATACCGGCCAGGTCGGCGTCTGCCACGGCGGTCGGGCTTGTGACCGTACCGCCGCACTGCCGCACAGCATAGCCAATCGGGTCATTGAGGTCCGGGTTTGCGCCCGAAACGGTCGTCCCATCCAGGGACAGCTCGGTAAACAAGGCCCCCACCCGGCGGATGAGCAGACTCTCGACGTTGGCGCGGGTGATCGTCATTGTTACGCTTCAGGGGCTTCCGCTTCAGGGGCGGTGACTTTTTTCTGATTCCTGCCCCGCGCGGGGGCCTGTGCCGCAGCGGGGGCTTCCGCCCCTGGGGCGGCCACCTCCCCGACCGGGGTCAACCCCACCTTGCGGGCGACCGCTTCCACCAACTCACGCAGGGCGCGCAACTCCTGCAGGAACTTGTCCTGCGCGCCCGCCATCTGCTGGGCCGCTGTGGCCTGCTTCGCTTGCATTCGTTTCTTCGATGCCATCAGATTTACTCCTTCAGGTGAAGCTGACAAAAAGCTAACAAAGCCCTGGGAGGCAGGTCCCCCCGCCTCCCAGGGCTTTGCGATTAGTGGCTGTAGCCGGACGGCACGGTGTACGTGCCGCCAGTGCCGAGCTCGAGCACCACACCGTTCAGCCGGTTGGCCACCGCCACGCCGAAGCGATTGCGGTAGTGGCTGTTCTGCAGCGGGTACACGTCGCTGGTGGAGACCAGCTGCAAGCCGCGCGGCAGCCCGGTATTCTCCGGGTCGCGGCGGATGCGCAGCGGGCGGGGGGCGTCGAGGTGAATGGCGATTTGGTAGGTTGCGGGCAGGAAGCGCCACTCCACAATCCACACGCCCGCCTCGTCATGCCGCCCCAGGAGCCGTCCCGGCAGGTTGCCGGGCAAGCCGAGCAGGGTGGCGGTGTCCTGACCGGGCAGGATGCCCATGTCCGACACTGGCACGAACGCCGCCAGGTCGCGCACGTCCGGCACCGCATCGGGGTTGATAAACTGCACGATGTTGCCGCCCCCGGACGGCGCGCCGAAATGCTCTTCGAGTTCTGCCGCCGCCGTCACAAACGGGTCATTGGTATCGGTGATGCTGGTCGGGGCGTAGTTGGTCTCGATGTAGTGATTCTCCGTCGCTTCCGCGGCCGCACCCAGCACGGGCGGATAGGTGACGGAGTCGCCATTGGCCAACGGCTCGACGGTCAGGTCGCCATGGATGGGGTCGCCGTGGGTGTACTGGACATTGTCCAGCAGTGCCTTGAGGATCTCCAGCCGCATCGTGTTGATGTCCTGCTGGGTGATCGTGTCCAGGTGCGCGTTGAGCTCCTGGAGCGTCATGTAGGCCAGGGTCACATCATCCCCGCCAATGGCTGCGCCGAAGTCCTCCAGGGGCAGGGCGACGTTCCATTCGCCGGTGCGTTTCACGTTGCCGGATTGCGCCTGCCCGCCGCGTTTCTGCAGGTAGCCGCCCCCCGGAAGTTTGTACTTGAACTTGAACGATTCCGTCTCGCCGTCCACAAACACGGTCAGGGCCGCCATCAGGTCGGCGCTGTGCATGGCCAGCACCTGGTTGACAGCGTCGTAAACCACCTCCTGCCCCAGCGTGTTCACAAACGAGCGGTCGGAGTCGGCCAGGCCGAGTACGCCGAAAATTGCGCTCATGATATTGCTCCTTACTCAGGTCTTTGTGTCTGGCACGCCGCTAGGCAATCGCCAGCACCTTGTATTTGACAGTGTTGGTGACGGTGACGACCACGTTGGTGCTCGTGTGCGTCCCCTCCGCCACATCGAACCCGGTCTCGGCGGCCGCATCGGGCAGCTCGGTCACGGAGATGATGATGTAGCGCGGCACGACACCCAACCCGTGGGCGACGTTCTGGGACGAACCGCTGCCGGTCTGCTCGGACGATGCAAATATCGTCCCAATCGGCTGCGACAGCACCCAGGCGGCGTTGACGTACAGCACCTTCGTCAGGGTGGGCCCGTCTGTCAGCGGCACCACCCGCCCAACCGGAATCGGGTTGGTGGCGCTGGGGGCGTCCGCCAGCGCGCCGGCGGTATCGCTCAGGTAGATCGGGGCATCGTATGCCTGCGAAATCGTGAACCCGGCGACGTGCCCACGCTTGAGGATGCTGACCGCGCCCCCGGCGCCGGCCGCATTCAGGGCGATGCCCAGGAAATCCTCCGCCCCGGAACCGGCGTTGGCATCGGCCACAGCCGCCTTCCCGGAAGAATTTTGGTAGACCGCCTGCCCCTTGGTAAGGGCAACGGCGGCGATCATGTCGTAAATCTCGGCTTGTTCGGGGAAGACCACCGCGATTCTTGCAGCAGTCAGTGCGATATCAGCCATGGGTATTTCTCCTTTCCCGCGCGTCGTCTGACGCGGCGGGCATCATGATTTGGGTTACAGGCGGGAGACCGTGGGGACGCGCTTGTCCTCCGTGCCAGCGCCATTCGGGCGCTTTTCACGCAGGGGCGTGCCGCCGCGCGGCAGGGCGGTCTGGGTCAGGTAGGCGCGCGCTTTAATGACGGCTTGCACCGCCTCCTGTGCGCCTTTGACCACACCATCCTCGCCGACCTCCAGCGTGGCACGGTCCACAAACAGCCACACGTCCGCCAGGGCGGCCGGGTTGACCTTGTGCTCCGCCTTGGCAGCTTCGGTCAGGACGGCGGCCTGCATCAGGCGCTCGTTGGCAGTGGCGACGGCGCGCGTGCGCTCGGTTTTGGCGGTCTCCGTTTCCTGGCGGAGTTTTTCCATCTCCGCCTTTTGCTTCTCCGCCTCGGTCATCTGCGCTTCCTGCGTTTTGCGCGCATCCGCCACAAACGCCTTCAGTTTGTCGGCGTCTTCCAGGCCGACCTCACCGAGCAGGCTTTTGAGCGCGGCTTCGCGCCCGCCCTTGCGGGCATCGCCCGTGAGCTTGTCCACGTCCGCCTGTGTAAAGGTGCGCTCCGCTGGTTTGCTGCCGTCCCCTTTGGGCGGGTCGGCAACCTGGTCATCGGTTCCGGAATCTCCACCGTCGCCCCCGGTGTTGGGTGTGCGCCAGAAAGAGCGCATGGGTAAAAATGGCATAAACATATCCTTGTCCTCCCGGCATTACGGCTGCCGTGCGCCTGGGTAAACCAAAAACGCCGCTCCTGCGTGGCGTTCCGTCTTGCGGACTGCCAAACAAAAGCGGCGTTCTCTGGTGAGACTGCCGGGCGGGTGATCCCGCCCATCAGAATTGTATGCTCATATTACACCCCATCCGCCCGTTTTGCAAGTTTTCGCAATACAGAAGTCCGCGGGTGGATGTCGAGCAGCTCCTCGATGGCATCCACCATCATCAATAACGCCTGGCGCACTGCCAGGGCAAATTTGCGGTTTTGCAAGCTCATGGCCGGATCCTCGTAAACGCGCTGATGTAGTCCGGCAGGCTGTACCCCGCCGTCCCGCGCAGTTGCGCCTCCAACGCCGCCGCCCGCAGCATATCCTCGGTCAGGTCGTCCCCCGCCATCTCCACCATCACCAGCGCCGTCGCTGTCCGGCAGCGGTGGTGGAACGGCGGGCGGTCCTGCTGGCGCGCATACGCGGGCGGGCCGGTCGTCGTAAAAGGCTCGTCCATCCCCACCACCTGCCCGTGGACGCCCAGGCAGCACGGCGTTGTCAGCCCGTCAATGGCGGCAATCGCCTGGCGGCGGAAGACCGCCTCCCCACCCCCCAGCAGCGCACCGGGGAACAGCGTGCCCGCCAACCCCAGCCCGGCCAGCGCGGCAAACTGGTTCGCCGCCTCCCGCTGGACTACGGTGGGCGTCAGCAAGCCCACCGCCGCGCCCTCCCCGCCGATAACCTGCGCCTCCGTGAGCAACCCGGATTGCACCGCCCCCGCCTGCGCATCCAGCAGCGCGCCAATCGCCGCCAACGCCCTGCCCGTCAGGGTCTCGCCGCCGAGCCAGGTACGCACGGCCAGCCCCAGCGCCTCGGCATTGCGCTCCGCCTGACCAACGCCAATGGACACGGCCTGCCGCCCGCCGCCGGCGACGGCATCGAGCACCGCCGCCTTCAACTCCCGCAGCACCGCCCCCGCCGCGGGCGTATTCACCGCACCCCGCAGGGCTGAGCGGGCGGCGCGGTACGCGGACAATACCTGGCCCCGGGGGTGTGCCCGGCTGCCCAGGACACTGCCAAACAACGTCCCCAGGTCCACGTTGGCAGCGATGGCCGCGCGGATAATCTCCAGGTGCGGATTAGCCATCCAGCCCCCCGCCGATTAATTGCGCCAGCGCCGCCAGCCGCGCCTGGTACTCCGGTGCAGCCTCCAGCTTGGCAATCGTGTCCTCGTCATAGCCGCGATAGCGCATATAGGCCGCCAGCGACCAGCCTGCATCCACCGCCTGTTTCAGGTTCGTCAGGCGGGCCAGTTCCGTCTCCGCCTCATCCAGCGGGTCCTGCGCAAAGACCGGGCGCGCGCCAATTTGGTGTTCCAGATCGCCCGCTGCGTAGCTCTCCAGCCCAAAACCCGCAAACTGCGGGTACCCTCGCCAGCCCCCGATCGCCACCGCCATCTGCTGGGCGCGCGCCAGCGCGCCGTCATATACGTCCCGGTAGGCGACCGCTTTCCCCTCCGCCTCCCCCCGCAGCAGCCGCACCGCACGCCCGCTGGGGTTGTTCATCGCCCGCACCCGGTGCAAGGCCAGCTCCGGGTACACGTGCTCCATTTTTTCAAGCATGGCCTGGATGTGCGCCGTCACCTGCCCGATGTCCAGCGGGGCGACCAGCGGCGTTGCCTTCGCCTGCGGGTCGGTGGCATACAGCGCGGGAATCTCCTCCCGTCCCGGCTCCGGGCGCGTCTCGGCGCTGGCCGCAGCTCCCGCCACACTGGGAGACGTTTCGGCTTTCTTCACCCCGCTGAACAGCCACGGGGCGTCCACCAGCTTCCGTATCTGGTCATCCACTTTCGAGACCTGATCATCCACCTCCCGGAAGAGCGACAGGCGGGGGAAGGCCTCCGCCATCCCCCAGGTCAGCCCCACGTCGCGGTGGGGGATGAAAACCAGCGGCACAAACCCGTAAGGCGCTCGGCGTTCCGGCTCCGGCGAGCCACCCTCGGGCGGCTCCCAGTCGTGCGGCTGCCCGTTACGGTACTGCGTGATGACCGTCTCATCGCCGTCCCGCTCCGCCGTCTCCCGGTAGGTGGCGCTTTTGCCCTGCGCGTCCAGCCGCGGGTACTCAAACGTGTACCCCTTCACGTTCCCGAACGGGTCGAGCGACACATCCTGGACGATGCCGGGATGGACAATTTTCAAGTACACCTTCCCCCGGTGGGGGTCGTCCACCACCTGGATGAAGACGTCCCCCAACACCGCCCCATACAGGTTAACCAGTTTACGTTTGGTCAGCCAGTTGCTCCACCGCCAGACCGTGGCAATGGCGGGGCGCAGCTTTTCGTTTTGGGTGATGATCGGCAGCGCGGAGGGGACGGCCCTGCCATCCCCCGCCAGCATATCCAGCGGCCCGCCCCAGATGTAGGTCTCATAAAACGACCCCAGTTCAAACGCCGGGTTGTACAGGTCACGGACGTATTTGTAGAGACCATAATCCGCTTTGTGCTTCTTCGCCCAGCGGTGGATGGCCCGGTAGGCGTTGCCCTGGTAATACGCCCAGAGCACGTCATAGCGCAGGCGGCGCGCCTCGAACGCCCCCCAGTCGCCGTCATCCCCCATCGCCAGCGTATCGGCGTCAAAATAACTTTCCCGGAATGCGGTCAGTGCTGCGGTCGTTGCCATCTGTAACCTCGCGAATATGTTTGCCATCTCAGCCTCGATACCCCAACAACGGATTGGCGTCCCAGCGGGCGCCCAGGTCGGGGACGAGCGAAGCCGCCGTGCAGTAATTCTCGGCGTGTGCGTAGTGGTCGGCTTCCGACTCCACGTAGCGCGCCGCCTTGCCCGTCGGCGTATCCTCAATCACCCGCACCGGCGCTTTGAGCTGGCTGTAATAGTTCCGGATATCGCGGGCGTCGGCGGGCAGCGTGTTTTCGCCGCTGTAAAAGCGGCCCAGCGTGTCATCCAGCAGGCGGGTGCGGTCCAGGTTCACCACCCCCTTTTTTTCATCCCAGGCCGCCGGGGATGGCGACTTGGAGCCGATGCGCGTCCCGGTGTAATAGGCCAGCCAGATTTTGTCCGGCTGTGTTTCCTGGAAGGCACGCGCGGCGCGCGTCTCCGGCAGGGCGTCCACCACACACGCCGCCACGCCGTACTCCCGCATCAACGCCCCCAGGCGGTCGAAGCTCTCGACCTCGCCGGCATATCGCTGCGGACGCTCCCCCGTCTCCGGGTGCGGCGTCCCGCGGATGATCACGTGCAGCGCCGCCCCCACATCCACCCCCATCACCGCCGCCTCGCCGGGGCGGACGCCGTGGGCATACTCCCGCCGCGCGGCGTCCAGCGCCACATCCGTCAACCGCCCGCCGCGCGGGGCATACGTCTCGCCGAAATCCTGGTTGAGCGCTTCCCGCCGCTTGGTCTCGCTCGTGGTTTGCAGGTCAGCCACCATGGCGTCCAGGTCGGCATACGCGGAGAAAAGACGTGTCACGTGAAACCCCGCCAGCGGGCGCGCCGGGAAGGCCGCCACCCACTCCCCCGCCGCCAGCCGGTCGAGCGGTTGGCCGCACCGCCGGCACGCCACAAACGCCCGCCCTTCCGCCTGCCCGTGCCAGCGCACGGGGCGCTCCAACTCGTCATACTCCAAAATCAACTGCTCGCGGCGCAACGGCTGGCGCTCGCCGCAATGCGGGCAGGGCACGTACCACTCTCGCTGGTCGGACTCGGCATAGACGGCGTCAATCCCGAACCCGGCATAGGTCGGGGTCGAGATGTACAGCTCCTCCCGCAGCAGGGAGTGCTCCAGGCGTTTGCCGCCCAGCGCCCGCACGCGCGGGTCAATCTCATCCAGTTCGTCATAGACCACGGCGTCGGCATCGATGGATTTCAACTGGGGCGCGCGCCCATCCTTTTTGACCTGCCCCCCCCGGAAATAGGCAAACCGATTCCCAATACGTTTGACCGTCACCCGGTCCGCCCCCTCCTCACCGGCGGCGTTCCCCGTCACAATCAGCCGGGCGATATGGGGGCTGGCTTCGATGGCCGGCCCCACCCGCCCCGACGAAAAATCGGAGACGTGGCGCTCCGTGGGCATGATGTAGAGCACGGTCCCGTCCCGCTCCGCCGTGGTGTGGAACAGGTAGGAGACGGCGTATTCCGACAGCCCCATCTGGCTGGCTTTTTTGAACACCCGCCGCCGGGCTGTACAGCGATAGATGCCGAGCAAATATTGGTGGCGGCGGAAATCGAGCGGGCGGTCCGGCACCAGCAGGCCGCGGTGCAATACCGTCCACGTCAGCAGGTCCAGCTGCCCCGCCGGGGAGCCACCCACCCGCCGGGATTTATCGAGCAGGGCCACCGCCAGCCGGCGTTTGTCCCGCCGGCTCTTTACGGGCGCAGGGTTAGTCAGCACGGTCGCCTCCCGTGATCACCGGCAGGGCGGAGAGCAGCGTGTCAATCAGCGCGTCCACTCCGTCGTCATCCAACCGCCCCACCGCGTCCTCCACCCGCAACGGCCCCCCGTCCAACCCGCCCACCCGCAGCCCCTCGCCCTTGTAGACCTGCTGCCATTCCAGGAAGGTGATCCGGTCGCGGTGCGCCGCCGGGTCGCGCCAGGTGGCCACCTCCGCCCAGGAGTCGAGCACGTCGCTCAGCCGGTCGCCCGCCAAGGCCAGCCGCGCCTGCTCAATCGCCTGGTCAATCGTCGGGTCATCCGTCCGCCACTTGCGAATCGTGCTGGTGTTGCGCAGGCCCAGCACCAACTGCGCCAGTTCCTCCTGCGTGGATGGCAGGCGTTTATGGGTGGGCATGGCGCTCCAGGCGATGAAAGCGGCCTTGCGCCAGTCCCAGGTCTCCCGCAGCTTGACATACGTCCCCCACCAGGGGTTGTGCTCCCGTTGAGTGATAAACGCCTCATAGGCGTTCCGGCTCTCCGCCTGCCCCGGGGCCGCGGCGGGTGCGGGGAACGCCGGCTGTAACGCCGCCCCCGCCGCCGTGGCCAGCTTCCCGCGCAGGGCCTCCAGCGCCTCCATGATTTTCAAAGTCTGTTCGACTGCCGCCCGGTCCCCTGCATTCGCCTTCCCCCGGATGCCCGCCAGAATCTCCTCCAGGCGCAGGGCATCCAGCCGCAATTGCGCCAGGCCGTCATCCAGCAGCTGCTGCTCCAGCGCCCGCCCGACCAGCTCGCGCGCCGCCTGTTCGTCGATACCCAGCCCCGCGGCAATCTCCGCGTATCCCTGCCCCGCCTGGCGCAGCTTCAACGCCGCCGCTGGCTGTCCCTCCGTCGCCAAAGCATCACTCATTCGTCATCATCCGTAGGGGGCGGGGGTCCCCCCGCCCGCGACGCCCCCCTCTCCATTTTCGCCTTCCAGAAAATGGAGAGGGGCCGGGGGTGAGGCCGCCCCCAGCACAAACCAGCGCAGCAAAGCCAGGAAAACCGCTTCCAGCGCGACAAATACCACCACCGACCCTGCAAACGATTTCATCGGGACTGCCTCCACGCCGCCAGCTTGCGCCAGCAGGAGAGCAGGAACAAGCCCACGGCAATCAGCCAGCCAGGTACCCTGGGATGCGCGCCGTACTGGTCCGTCTCGTCTTTTGGGTTCTCAGTCATATTTTCCTTACAACCCGCGCATCCCGTCCGGGTGCGTAAACCATGACCAGATTTTCCCCAACGCCATCAGCGGGAACATGAACAGCCCGATCACCCGCAGGAACTCCCGGTCCACATCGGGCAGGAAATACCGGTAATAACTAAACAGCCCGTCATAGACGGCCACTGCCGCAATCGACAGATTCAGGAACACGCGCGCTGCCAGCGCCCAATTGACCCGATGGTGGACGCGCCAGTATGGCACCAGCAACGAAAACAGGGGCACGAGCGCCCCGGCCAGGAAGACGAGCGCCGTGAGCACAGCGCCCAGCAGGCGGCAAACATCCAGCCAGTCACCCGTACACATCAGCCTGCTCCCAGCGCACGTTCCGCCATCGTATGGATCGCCCCCACCAGCGCCCGCATGGGCACGTCCGCCTCGCGGGCATAAGCGCTCAACCGCACCTGCAGTTCCCCCACCACCAGCAGGGACACGTCATACGGCTCCCCCGTAAACGCCTTCGCCCGCTCAATCCCCTGCGTAATCTCAATCAGCAAACTATCCGGCATCACAACCTCCCAGCGGTGGGTCACCGCAATCGGGCTATTCCTCTGCACCAGCCCGGCCCGCCGCGCCTCGCTAATGGCGTCCTCGGCATAGATTCTCCACAGGGTATCCAGTTTGACCGCCCCGGCTGCCTGGCTTTTCTCAATCGTGTCCAGCCGGTCACCGACCGCCCGGTTCGCCGCCAGCACCGCCGCCGCCACCGACCCGATCACCGTAATGATCGCAATCAGAATCGACTCACTCATCGCGCGCGCCCCGTTGGGACACGCGTTGGGGCGTGGCGTTGCCACGCCCTCGCTGGCGGGAGATGGGGACTGGGATTAAAACAAAAAACCGGCATGGTGTTATCCATGCCGGCAGAATCAATCCGCACAACCCTACCCGTACCCAGAAAGCATCATAGCATATTTTTCCACGCCCTTCAACCTCACACCTCGTAGGGGCGGGGTTCACCCCCGCCCGCCGTCCCCCCTTTTAACGCGATACCGCCCGGCGATTAGACCGGGCGGTAAGCGGGGGGGGGTGGGTTGCAGGAGCGGCTCAGCCAAATGGGCCTCACCGTCTCCGGCATGGGGGTAAGCACATTCTACCCCGCCCCGCCAGCCCCCCTTTAGCGGCTGACCCATTTACCGGCATCGGCGGCACTCTCATCAGACACATCGTCCGCCTAACGGTTTGCGTGTGCTGCGTGTGGCGGCGGGAAACCGTCCAGAGAGACCGCCAGCCCGCCACACGTCAGCACCACGCGATGTTATGCGCCGCTCTACTCGAAACTATCATCAAGCCAGAGTTTGGACGCTTCGAAATCAGGGAACACCTTTGCCATATCTTCGATCATCAACACCATAAAGTTCATTAGTTGTACTGGATCACCGAAATGCAATTCCAGGAGCGTATCACCTGTGTTAAGTTCAAGCACGACTGTTTTTCCAGTCCGCTTTACTTTTCCTTCGACGTTATGGATTTCTATTCTGTTTTTCATTCAGCCCTCTTGGTGAGTTTCAAAGTGATTTCAGTCGGCCGCTTCTTCCGAATGGTGATCCCGGGCGGCAACAAACCATCCCCTACCGTCCCCGTCTCTGTCCCCTCACCCAGCATATTGATTCCCATCCCCCGCAGCGCCGCCACCCCTCTACGCACCACCATCTCCACCCCTCGCCCGCCCCCCACCATCATCCGCGCGGCATCCGCACCCCCGTACCACCTCAACCACCGCCGCACCACCTCCCGCACCAAATACCAATCCTCCCGGCTCGCCTGCCCTCCTGCCCCCCTCTCCGCGAGCGGAGAGGGGCCGGGGGTGAGGTGGGTGAGGACCCTCCCCAACGCCCCCTCCAACCGCCTAAACCGCCCCGGCAGCGCCCGCCAATCCACAAACACCTGCCGATCAGATTCCCGCCACTGCACCGCCGTCCCTGCCAGCAGCCTTCCCACCTCGCCGCCTGCGATGGTCGGTGAGCCTGCCGAACCGGTCGAAGCCCGCCACAGCGCCTCCACCCGCATCGGGATACCCGACCTGCCCAAGCGCCCCCCCGTCAGCCGCGCCACCTCCACCGCGCTCAACCCCACCGCCAACCCCGTCAACAGGATACGGTTCAGATTATCCTCCCCGTGCATCCGCTCGGCCTGCCAGCGCTCCACCTCCGAACGCAGCACATACCAGTTTGCCCACCCCGGCTCAGCATGCCGCCCTCCCTGATTCTCCGCCTGCACTCCTCCCAGGCACCCCCGCCTAATCGCCATCACCACACTTTTGCTGTTTTTGTACCCGCAATACGCCGCCGCCTGCTGCGTATCCCACCAGGCATCCCCCCAGCGCACCCGCCGCGCCAGCGCCAGCCGCCGCAAACGGGCATCTTGAATCCCCTCCGGGTCAAACCACACCCAGTTGCCCGGATTGATAACAAACAAATCCAGGTCAACCTGACGCACCCTTCTGATAAGCCGCCCCCCGGCCATCCGGTGCCCCCGCAGGAGACCCCGGTCTATCCAGGCCGTCACCTTATGGCCATCCACCCCCAGCAGGCGCGCCACCCCCAGCGCCGTCACCCACCCCGCCGCCTTCGAAGGCGATTCAAGCCCCAGGTCCCGGCTCCAACGCAGGTGGACGGCAATCTCCGACCGCCCGAGCTGCGCCCCGATCTCCTCGTCCGTCAGCCAGCCCAGATTCTTCCGCAGGAAATCATCCTCCCCCACCGACCAATTCCGCGCGGCGCGCACCAACTCCCCGCGCGCCCGCGCCTCCCGCTCCCCCGCCACCACCGCCGCCCCCACCAACACATCCAGGTCTACCGCTTCATCCCACACCGCACACCTCCTGATTCAATTACTAATTACTTTCCTGCTTGGGGGAGGGGCATCTATCATCGCCGCCAGCGCCTGCGGCAGCGGGCAATCCCGGCAAATCGCCTCGCTCGCCGGCTGCAGGATGCACGCCCGGCACGTCGCCAGGATCGCATCCCGCACCACCGCGAACGGCGGCACCTGCCCCGCCTGGCGCAGCGCATCCCACACCAGCCGGTCCACCTGGCCCTGCCTGCTCTGCCGCACCGCCAGCCTGCCCGCCATGACCGACTCATCCACCGCCCAATCCACATCCAAGCCTGGCCCCGTAGGGGCGGGGCTTGCCCCCGTCCTGCCCCCCTCCCCATTTTCGCCTTTCAGAAAATGGGGAGGGCGCGGAGCTTCGCTCCGTCGGGGTGAGGCCAGTGCTTCCCGCAGCTTCCCACACGCCCGCACCGCCCCCGCCACCCCCATGCGCGTCTGCGACAACTTTATTGCCAGCCCGACGCGCGCCTCCCGGCTCGGGATGGTCAGCAGGGCCTCCGCCAGCGCCACCGAACGGGGCAGCTTCCCCCCGTCCACCAGCGCCCCAATCTCCGCCTCCAGCTCCGCCCAGATGGTCTTGGATTTCACCCAGACGTGCACATTCTTGCGCTTTCCCATGCGGCGGCCAATCTCCGTGACTGACAGCCCATGCTCATCCCGCAGTCGCATCAGCGCCATGCCCAGTTCATACGGCCCCATCTCCGCCCGCTGGATGTTGGCCACCAACGCCCGTTCCAGCCGGTCGCGGCTGCCATGCCCGTTGCGGCTGGGCTGCACGGTCGCCGGGATTTCCGTCAACCCCGCCAACATCGCCGCCCGCCACCTGCGCTCGCCGTCCTCCAGGATGTACCACTCTCCCCCCTCTCCATTTTCGCCGTTTGAAAATGGGGAGGGGCCGGGGGTGGGGCCTTCCACGCTAATCGCCTGGATCACCCCATGCCCCCGCATGCTCGCCGCCAGCTCCTCCAACTCCTCGGCCTGGAACAGCTTGCGCGGCTGCTCCGGGTTGGGCAAAATCCGGTCAACGGGGATCATCTTCGCGTTCATTGCCCACCTCCTGGGAACTCGCTCCACTCCCGCCCGTCGAGCAGGCGGCCGGCAGCGCGCTTGCCGACTTTGTGCATGATGGTCCCAAAAAAGTCGTTGGGGTCTTGCACAGCAATCCCCAACTTCAGCGGCTCATCCTTTAGCAATGGGCGATACTCCCCCCACTGTTTGAAAAACAACGGCACCTCCGCCGCCACACATTGGTCGCGGATGGAACGCACCCAGGCCGGGTGCATCGGGCGTGCCTTGGCCCCGCTCTCGCCACCCACGATGACCCAATGAACCGCCCTGTAAACAGGTTCTTCTCCAAACGTGTGCCAGCTCTCCCCGGTGAGAGAATTGTAAGCATACCCGCCGCCCCCGCTGTCCCGACTATAATAGTGCTCCATATCGAAATCAATCGGTCCCAACAGCGGCTCGCAACTCAGGAAGCGCACCTGTGCGGGGATGTCGAGTAGGTGCGGGATACGCTCACCTGCCGTCTCCGGGTCCTCCCACATCGCCTTGCCTTCATTCCGAGCATTGGTGCTGCTCATGATCCAGCCGCCCCACGTATGCCCAGTCGGGGGCTGCGGCCTGACCACCCGCCGCGTCTGCGTCTTCTTCCCCGCCAGGATCGCCTGCACCATCTCCATACTGCACAAAATCGGTTTCTCGTTCATCTCATCACTCCTCCACCGTTTCCATCGAAACACTCGTCCCCCACGCAGGGGCGGGCAGACCGCATTTCTTGAACTGGCTGTCCAGATTCTTCACTGTCTTCTCCACATCATCCGCGTTGTAGTTGGCAATGTCCCCGATCAGGTACCCGGCCACCCTGCTGTAAAAGTCATACAGCGATTCCAACTCCCTGTTCCCTACTGAATGATGGATACTCCGGGCCACCTCCCGCCAGACACCCAGATTCCCAGCCGCGAGTGCGGCCGCCAACTGCTCCTCTGCCGTCGCCCGCAATTCCTTCGTCTGCGCCCGCGCCGCTTTAACACTGGCGCTCATCTCCGCCCGTACCCGTTTCAAATCCGCCTCGCTTATTCCCGCTGGCTGACCTCCCTCTCCGTCCCGACTCTCCCCCCTCTCCGCAGGGCGGAGAGGGGCCGGGGGTGAGGTGGGAGTCAGCTTTATCCCTGCCGCCGCCGCTTTCTGGCACGTGCAATGCCCACTCCGCTTCCCACAGGTGATCACCACCCCAGGGAACTCCTCAAAATCAATGACCTGCGTGCTGGCCCACTGGTCATAATACAAACGCAAGTTCGGGCAGCCCGCCTTCATCGCCACTTTTTTGGCCTTCTCAACCGTGCCCCCGTAATTGCGAAACTGGCTCGTCTCATCGTAGCGCGTCCCCTCTTCCAATGGCTGGATGCCGCACTGCTGCGTCGCCGCCTCCAGCATCACTGCAAGGTGCAGGCTCTCTTTGGCCTCGAAACATGCCTGCACCGTACACCACGATTTATTCCCCTGCACCACGCACGCCGGGCACGTTTTGCAATCCGGGTGATACACCCCCTCCCCTTCAAAAGGCTGCTCCCACTTCCAGCGCGCGCTCGAAAGTTCCTTCCCGAACTGCCGCAATATCATGGCATACCCGCTGTCCACCGCGGCCGCCAGCCCTCCCTCCCGCGCGGCGCGGGCAATCATGGATGGTTTTACATCCGGATTGTGGTAGCCCTCGGCCTTCACCAGCACATGCTCTGGCAGCGCATACAGCGCCAGCAGGTTGCGCCCCGCCCCCTCGCTCATCTTCCCCAATGCCAGCGCCGCCTGATCCTCCGCCGGCAAATCCAGCAAGCGGATCTTGTTTCTGACCGCCGAGTCTGCCAGCCCAAACAACTCCCCGATCTCCACCGAGGTCTTCCCGAAGTCATCCCGGTAGCGCAGCATCGCCCGCGCCACTTCAATCGCCGTCAGGTCATTCCGCTGGACATTCTCCGTGATCGCCAGTTGGAACATCTGCTCATCCGTCAACTCCCGGATGTCCACGGGTATCTGCCGGTACTGTTCCGGCTCCGCCCCTTCCACCGCTCCGCTCGCCAAATACCGGAATGCTGCCAGCCGCGTATGCCCCACCGCCAGTTGCACGCGCCGTTTGCCCTCGCCGGGGGTGAGGCGTCCCACGGGCGGATGCAGCAACGTATTCGCCGCAATCGACCGTGCGATATTGGCCACCCGCTCTGCATCCTCCACCATGCGTGGCTGGTACGGATTCGCATCCACCAACCCTAAATCAATCCACTCCCGCATATCCTTCATGATCCTGTATCTCCTTTCCAACCGCCCGCCTGGGGCGGCTGGCTTTGCAATTCATGATGTACCGGCGGGGTCCCCCCGCCCTCTTCCATCGGGCACTCCCACACCACCCACTCCGCCGGCAGTGCCCCCGCCAGCTTCAGTGCCGCCAGCCCCTCCAACGCCTCCGCGTCCAGCCCGTCGAGCCGCCGCATAATCTCCAACTGCCGCTCCGACAGGATACCGCCGGGGTTCAAGCGCTTTCGCTCGGCCACCGCCGCCGCTTCCGCCTTCGCCGGGATGCCCACCTGCTGGACCTCATAACTGTGGGCGGCCTCGATCACATCCGCCGGCATCGGCAGGTGCGGCCAGCGGTAGGAGCGGGTCAGGTGCGCCGCCGCCGCCGTCACCGTCACATCCGGCAGATCGGCCAGGGCGCGCTGCCAGGCCCGCAACAGGACGACCTTTTCGCCGTCCGGCACTGGCTTCCGGGTGATCACGATAAACTCATCCAGCACTGCCGCAATCGTCGCCATGTCAGCCATCATCCGCCTCCGTTGTTTTGCAATTCAGCGGCCACCTCGGCGAACGATTTGCCGCCCGCCGCCCCGGCCTCTGCCAGTACCGGCGGGATGTAGTCATTCACCGCCCACTCCGTGAGCCAGGTGAAATTCGTCCGCGAGTACCTCCGCCCGTTGCGGGACTTGCGCCCGCTCCACGCCACCCAGAACCGCCCGAGGTACGCCGCCAATTCGGCCTCCTCCGGGAAGCGGGCGCGCAACAGGTGGACGCCATCAATCACCGGCGCGTAATCCTCCCGGCCTGCCAACACGCCGCACACTGCCCGCACGCTTTTGAGTTCAGGGTGATCCGCTGCCTGTTTGGGGGTCTGCGGCAGCGGTGGCAGGGGTTTGAATTTTGGCGCGCCCTCCTCTCCTCCTCCGCGCGTATTAGATTCTGTATCTGTATCTTCCTCTGTATTCTCCTCTTCCTCTGGTGCGTAACGCCCGTTACGGTTCGTAACGGCAGCGGGTGTAACACCGTCACTCCCCCCATTACGACTTTCCCGGTATTTGCGCATCCGCTCCGCCGCTGGCGACGCCCCCTGCCGTTTGCTAAAGTTCGCCACCCACCAACCATCCACGTCATGCCGCAGGATGCCAATGGCGGCCAGCGCTTCCAGGTCGGCCAGCAGCGCCGCATCGGATAGCCGCAGACGCCAGGCCATGTCCCCGCTGGGTGGCAGGCGGCCGTCATCCGTCTCCATCTCCCCGGCCAGCAGAAACAACTCAATCGTCCGCCGCCACAGCGCATCCGGGAGCCGCCCCATCTTTGGATCGTCCAGGATTTCGTGATACAACTTGATCCAGTAATTGGACTTCATCGCCACTCCATATCCCCCCTCCCTAATTTCGCCTTTTGAAATTGGGGAGGGGGCGGAGCAAAGCTCCGTCGGGGTAGGGTCCAAACCGTGAAAATCGTGCCTTGTAATTTCCGGGGAATCGTCCGCGCGGCCAACACCCCCAACGCTCCCGCCTCTCCCCTCTGGCATTGGGCTATGCGCAACCCGGCCAAGACCCGCTCAACGTTGGAACGTTCAAACGTTGGCAAGTTCCAACACCCGCAAAACCGCCCGCCTATACCCCGATTCGCCCCCTCATCCGTCGCCCATGCACCCCCCGCAAAATCGCTCTCAGGCCGTCCTGGGGGCATAAGGGGTGTCCCTTGATTTTTTGCAACGGTGTCCCTGCGAAAAACGCAACGGTGTCCCTTAGGGGTGTCCCTGTAAATCCCAAAGGGTGTCCCTTGCGGGGCGTCCTCCCCAATTTGGCGGAAAATGCGAAACTCGGTTTCATTGATACTCCAGGTTCCAGTCGTATTTTGGCGAATTCGACGCGCGTTTCGCCGCCTCGATGTCAATCTCCCCACCCTCCAGGCGCGCCAGCCCCTCCGCCAGCAGCAGCCCCGCCACCTGGCTCACCGGCACCCGGTGCAGCTCCCCCAGCGCCGTCAGCCGTTCCGTAATCCGCAACGGCAAATCCAGCATCACCCGGTTGCGTTCGCGCGCCTTCGTCCGCTCCCGCTCCCGCTGCTTTCGTTGCCGGTCGGCCACCGGCTGGCGCGCCTCATCCCGCCGCGCGTTCCCCGCCCCGATCAAGTCCGCCACCGCCGGGTCAAGCGCCACAAAATTACCAGACACCGCACACCTCCTGCAGCCGCACCATCACACTCCGATACCCCCCCACAAACTCCCGCTCCATCAGCATCCCCGCCATCGCCCGCCCCCCTGGGTCCAGCTCCCACAAGGTCCGCCCCAGCCGCGTCGCCGTCCGGCACTGCGTATCCAACGGAATCGGCGGCATCACCAGCTTCCCAAACTGCGACGCCAGGTGCACCAGCTGATCGTGCGATTCCGTTGTCACCCGGTCATAAAACGTCGGCAGGATACCCGCCACCTCGCAGCTTGAATGCCCCGCCCCCCGCAGGCTCGCCAGCGTCCCCAGCGCATCCATCACCCCCTTCACCGCCAGCTGGTCCAACCGGGTCGGAATCAATAGCCAGTCCGCCGCCACCATCGCCGCCGTATGCAGGATGTCCACCGACGGCGCACAATCCATCACCACGAAATCAAACGCGGCCCCCCGGGGGGCGCGCCTCAGCAGCTTCAACCGCTCCCCCAGCACTTGCACCCCAAATGGCTCCGCCGCCAGCTTACGCTTCAACGGCGCCGTGTGTTTGTCCGAGCGCACCAGGTACAGATTCTCCCGCCCCGACTGTGGGTCGCCCGCTTCGATGTACGTCGGCTGCCAGCCCTCCCCGGCCTCCGGGTCCAGGAAGCGCACCAACTCATGCCCCGGCTCAATCCCCAGGCTGTCCGCCACATTCCCCTGCGAATCCAGATCCATCAGCAGCACCCGCTTCCCGGCGCACGCCCACCCATGCGCCAACGTCACCGCCGTCGTCGTTTTTCCTACGCCCCCCTTCTGGTTCGTAACCGCAATCACCACCACCTCACACCTCCTCAAAACCAAATAGATGACCCTGCACTCCGCCTGCTCCCCTCTCCATTTTCGGCTTTATCGAAAATGGAGAGGGGCCGGGGGTGAGGTGGGTGAGGACCGGCCCCACCCAATAAAAACCACTCTCCAGGAAAACTTCCACCGGCTCACACTGGAACCGCTTCACAAACGCCTGCCTGGCCTCCTCCGGCGAGACGTGCGAAATGCCGTAATACAAATCCGTCTTCATGCCGCCTCGCCTCCCAGCCCCCGGATCACCCGCACCACATCCAGCACGGACGACCGCCCATGCCGGATGCGCTCCTGGATTTCATTGGCGCTGCGCCCCTCTTGAATATCCCGCCAAACCTGCCCCAGTTCGTCATCGTTGTACTCGCTGGCAAAGGTGGACCGCTCGCGTACCTGGTTCAGAACCAGTTCCCCCGGTTCAGAACCAGTTCCAGAACCACTTGCGCGTCCGTTGGAACCGCTCAGGGAACCATCCAGAACCACCCCGGAACCAGCCTGGATGGGCACAGCACCACTGTGCCCATCCCCGGAACCAGCCGGCAGGGCATAGACCGGCACCCGGTACTTGGCAATCGCTTTCCCCTGTGAGACCTCCACAATCCGGGGAATCGCTTCCTCCTCCCGCGTTTGCGGCAGCCAGTGGAACTCAATCCGGTCCAGCGAATTTCGGAAGTCCCCGCGCCCGCCCAGACCCAGGCTGGCCGCGTTCCCAGTCGTGCTCAAAATCCAGATATTCACCGCAAACTCGCGCCCCATAAACGCCAGCGCCCAAATCAGCGATGTAGCTTTGCGCACCACCTGCGGGGTATCCGAAAGATTCGCCAATTCCAGCATCGCCGAATACTCGTCCACAATCGTCAGGCTCCGCGGGAAATGGCTCTGGGAACTGGCGCGCCGCGCCTCGAAGAGCGCAAACGCCTGGGTCAGCCGGTCGAGCAATTCTTCGGGCCGCACCAGCACCTGGGCCTGCTGCGGCCATTTCCCCGGACGGTACTTGGGGTCATACACCGCCAGGTCATCGACCTGCATCCGGTGAATATCGTACATGGTCAAATTCGTCTTCCCTGATCCACTGCCCCCGACAATCAAACGGGAGCGCAGGTTGAACAACGGGATTTCGGGCAGGCTTAACGGGTTGATGCCATAGAACGGATGGATCACCCGATCAGCGAGACGATTCTCCATCAGCCCCCGCGCACCCTCCTGGGTTCCCTGGGGGACGTGCCCCCCGAAATCACCCGCCCCCAACAGATTCCCCATCCCGGCCGGCAATTGCTCCGGCTGCCCCCCCGCGAACATCTGCTGCAATTGCGCCACCGTCCGCGGGTTCGCAATCCGCCGGTGCTCCGCCGTGTAAGCGCGCGCCAGCTGGATCATCTGCTCATTTTGGGTGACATGGTATTGCAGCGCCGGGTCGGTCAATTGCGGACTCTCCACCGCCTTCGGCAGCAGCCGGATCACCGGGTCCAGCCCCTTCTCCGGGTTCACCGTCCGCACCTCATGCGCCTCCGCATCAATCAGCATCGTATACACATCCCCATCCGCCTGGCGGATCACATTCGCCTGCCGCGCCCCCGCCACCCCATGGCGCCAGAGCAGAATGACGGCGACGGCCACAAACAGACAGGTAAACAGCCAGGGCACCACTGCACTCACATTGCGCATCAGCCGCGCCTGGTACTGCTCCACCGCCTCCTGCGTGGCCACCGTCGCCGCCCCCGCATATTGCACCGTGGCCGTCGCATCCATCCCACCCTGCGTTGCCGTCGCCGCCTGGGCCGTCAACGCCTGCTCCTGCACGGCCTGCGTACCCTCGGCCTGCGCCGTGGCCGTCAACTGGTCAGCCCCCACCTGCGCCGTCGCGGTCGCAATCGCCGCATCCGCCTGCAAGGTCGCCGCCTGCGCCGTCATCTGCTGCACCTCCGCCTGCTCCGTCTGGCGCATGGCCGCTGCCATCTCCGTCTGGTGCGCCACCGCCACTTGAGTCGCAATCACCCCCTGCTCCACCACCGCCGTCGCCGTCAGCCAGGTCTCCACCCATTCCTGCGTATGCCGCGCCTCCACCTCCTGGAGGATCAAATCCGCCGGGCCGGGGCCAGGCGCAGCCACCGGCACGCAACCGGCCAGCAACACCAGTAGGGGTACGGCTCGCCCGAACCCGCCTCGCCCACGAAAACAATTCGTAAACATTCGCATAATTCGTGTCAACGTTTTTCCCATTTCAACCACCTTTCCTCCGCCAATCCCGCCGGAACAGCGGCCCAACCACCAGCCACCACACCAGCGTCGCCGGCACCCAATACAGATACAGGCTCACCATGGACACCTCCCGCCAGGGCGCGCCCTCCCCCTGCCCCCACCTATGACTCCAGCGCCCCGTTGGGTTGAACGGGTTCCCGGAATACCCCACCGGCAGCACGGCCGCCTGTTCCGCCTCCCCCGCCTGGACTTCCATCAGCACGTAATACAGATTCTCCGCCAGTGGCGCGCTGGCCGGGCTGAGCAGGGCCAACCGCTGGCGGGTCACGCTCCACGCCTGGAACGACGCCCCATACTGCGGGCACCACTCCCCATAATTCCACCAGGCACAATGGACAGATCCCCAATCCAGCCAGGCCAGCAGGTATGCCATCAGCACCACGTACACCGCCACGCGCTTCATCGTTCGCATAGATTCCCCCCTCTCCAATTTCGCTTTTTGAAATTGGAGAGGGGCCGGGGGTGAGGTCGCGTTCATACAAAATTCCCTGCGCGCGCCGGCGCATGTGCATCCGGCGCATCCAGCCACAAATAACGGTGCAGGAGCTTCCGTCCCGGTCTCACCGGCCTTCGGCGATTCCTGCCCGGGTGCAGGTGTCCACACGCCTCACAGGCAAACACCGCCACGGCCACATCCTCCCCTGCCAGCCAGTTGCGGTACGCTATCCGGTCCGCCGCAATCTCGGCGTGTTCGGGCGACCGGTGCATCACCTTCCCCGTCTTCGGACAGCGAAACCGGTAATTAATATCCCTGCGCTTCCTGGTCATTCCTCCCTCCGTCCGATCACGTCCAACTCCCGCAGCGCCGCCAGATTCTCCCCGAGCGCATTCGCCGCCTTCGCAATCAGCAGCATCAACACCTGCGGACTGGGCTGGTCATCCACCATCCGCCGCAGCGCGCGCCGCGCGGCCTCGTTGGCATTCATCGCCCGCACCAGCTCCTGGCGATAGATATACCCACCCACCTTCGCCCTAGGCATCGAGCGCCTCCCGTGCCAACGCCCTCACGCTGGCCGACCCCTCCGCCAGTTGCGCCTCGGCTGCGTCCGCCCGGCGCCTGGCCTCCAGCAGCGCCCCCAGCAGGTGCAGCCCGGCGACCACCACGCCCGTGATGATCGTGCTCCCCCACCACGCCGCCAGCACGTGCGCCACACCCAGCGGCGGCGAGTGCCAGAGCAGGACGGAGAGTGGCACATACAGCGCCAGGATGCCGCTGACATAGCGGAACACCACGTGCAGGTTCACGCGCAGCACATAGCCCAGCATGAAATGCTCCAGGGCCAGCAGGGTGCTGCTGATCAGTCCACTCACAATGATTTGCCAGGCGATACTCATCTCATGTTCCTTTTCGGGGCCAAATCCCGTCCTTTTCTGGCAGGCGCGCCCCCATCGGCTATCCTGCCCCCAATGGACCGCCCCCCTCAGCTCCCCGCTTCCCACACCGCCTGCAGGGCCGCTTCGATAAATTGCGGCTCAACCAGTTCCAGCAGGATCACCCGCCGCTCCTCCGCCAGGTCCAAGAACGGCCTCCCACCGGTCCGGATCAACACCAGCGGCACGGTATTCCCAATCGTCGTCTTCAGCTTCCCATTCGTCGAATTCATCGTCCTCTCCAGCGTCCTCTTCGACGCCCGCCCCTATGTCAAACCCATACAGCTTGCACATCGTGTAAGACCAGCGGTACTCGGCAAACTTGTCCGGCAGGGGCACATAGGCAATCGTGAGCTCCACCGGGATCACTCGATTGGGCATCAGCGGCCTCCCCTCGGGCGCACGGGCGTCAGCGGTAAGCGGGTCAACATCCGGGCACCACCATCAGTGTCTCCACCCGCACCACCGCCACATTCACCGCCCGCACCCCCCCGCGCGTCAGCGCCACAAAGGGCACCGCCCGCACCGCCCGCACGACCGCCGTCCGGGTTGCCCGCATCACAGCATGTACTTCCACCTCAATCGGCATCGCATCCGGCGTCGCCCGGTAATACACGCGCTGCGGCAGGGCGGCGGTATGCTTGCCCCCCTCTCCATCCCTGGGTTGGGATGGGGAGGGGCCGGGGGTGGGGTGCGGGGTGGGGTTCGGCATTACCATCGCGGCGTCCCCGTGTCTTTCCGAATATTCCCATTCTCCCCCGCGGGCTGGACGGCGGCCCGGCGCCGTGATTTCCTGCGTAGGGGCGGGGTCCCCCCGCCCGCCTGAACCAGGCTGGGCAGTTCCAGCGGCTCCAACACCGGCATCACCGGCGAAGGCCCCTGGAAGATGGCCCGCAGCCGCCCCACCCAGAGCCGCCCATAGGCTTCGGCCTGTTCAGCCGATTCCCGCCGGGCCCGGCTCCACACCTCCCGCCCCCCGCACAACACCACCGCGCGGAAATAGGCCGGTTCCCCCGGGTATTCAAAAGGTAGCGCCTTCACAAACAAAATCGGACCGTTCATCTCGTAGGGGCGGGGGCATCCTGAGCTTGTCGAAGGACCCCCGCCCGGTTGCTCCTACAAATATCCCAACCCGATCATGATCACCACCCCCGCCACCAACACAATCGCCAGCAGCCACTCCCCCAGTGACCCGCCGCGCATCTTGCGCACTTCCCTGAGCGCCCTCCGGTGCACAGATTCCGTATGCGGATACCCGCGCTGGCAATATGGACAATCAGTAGTGGATTCAGTGGCATCGTTCATGGCATGTCATCCGTGTCATCCGTAGGGGCGGGGTTCACCCCCGCCCTGGTGGTTTGGAATACCCTCCCCGGCTCCGGCAAAGGCAGCAGCGGGCCGGGGAGGGCGGAAGATGTCGAATCAGGCGGCTTGCCCCCCTCTCCATTTGCGCCTTTTGCAAATGGAGAGGGGCCGGGGGTGAGGCCCCGCCCCCACTCACTCAAAGGCGCATACCCCCAATGCGGCATCAGCGCCGCCAGGCAATCGTTGGCAAACTGGTAACGCCAGTCCGCCCGCGGGTAGGACACCGTCACTTCAATCAGGAATGACACCTGCGGCTGGTTCTTCCCGTTCTCCCAATTCCACACCCCCTGCCGCGTCAGACCGCCCTCCAGCCGCGCACACAACTGGATCGCAAACTCATCCAGCGTCAGCCCCAAACCCTCGCGCGTCTGGCGCACCAGGGCGGGCAACAGCCCTTTCAATTCCTGCTTAATCTCACTCATGAGTCACCTGTAAGGCGGTTTTATGCCTGCTTTATGTTTTATCCATACCTAGTTCTAATTAATAACGCTGCTTTATAAATTTGTCAAGGGTTATTAACAAATACAGGATAATTTGTACAATGGGAGCAGCATGAATAATCGTCCCCCGTTCGCCAAATGGCTGGAAGGCAAATATCTCGAATGGCAATTCTCAGGGGGGAGCCGGAGAACCCAAACCGAGTTTGCCGAATGGCTCGGTATCAGTCAGCCTTTAGTAAACCGGTACATGAACGGCAACGGAGTCCCCACCGCCATCAACGTGGACCGGATCGCCGCCCGTCTCGGCCTCGAAGTCTACGACCTGCTCGGCTTGGCCCGCCCCGACCCGGATTTGCAATACATCATCGCCAACTGGGACAAACTCACCCCCCAGGATCAGGCCGACATGCTTGAGCTAATCCACAAACTCGCCGCCCCCGCCAGCCCCAAAACCAAAACCAACACCAACACCGGCCCCCTTGCCTCCTGATTTCAAACTGACCCCCGCCGCCATCCAGGAAATCGCCGGCCTCGATGATAAAAAACGCCGCCGCCTGCGCCGCGCCTTCACGCGCCGGCTCCACTACCGCACCCTGCGCCTCCTCGCCCTCGAAACCTTCATCGTCCTCGGCGGCACCCTCACCGCCCCCGCCCCCGCCGCCCAGCGCCTGCTCTTCTTCCTCCTCCTCCAGGCCGTCGTCCTGCTCTACACCCTCCTCATCATCGGCTACCTCCGCCGCTCACCCCGCCGGCAACCCTTCTCCGGCTGGTAGGGGCGGGGGCATCCTGAGCCTGTCGAAGGACCCCCGCCCACCCATGCTCCTACCGCACTTCCAGGAATCGTCCATGCGAAAACTCACCCTCCTCGCCCTCCTCCTGATCCTCGCCGCCTGCACCCCTGCCCCCGCCAAAACACCCCCATCCCAATCATCCTCATCCGGCTTCGTCACCGTCCGCAACACCTGCGGCGCTTGCGGCACCAACTCCCCGATCGGCGGCTGGGAAAAAGCCGATGGGCAAACCCTCATCCTCGCCGCCAACGGCAACTTCACCACCTACTACCCCGACGGCTCATCTATCTCCGGCACCTGGAAGCTAACGGGCAGCCAACTTTGCCTCACGATTTACGGCTCCACCAACCCCCAGTGTTTTTCTTATGAACAGAAAATAGACGCCATGAAACTCAACGACGCCATCTACATCCGCGAGTGACCGTCCCCCCCGTCTCTATCTCTGTCTCTGTCTCTATCTCTGTCTCTCCGTCCCTGCGTCCCCTCGTCTCTCCATCCCCATCCCTGTCTCTGTCTCTCTCCCATGCCTGATTCCCGCTCTCCCTTTACCCCCGGCGACTCCATCCTCTTCTACACCCGTGACTCAGGCGGCGAAACCCAGGACCAATCCGTAGACCAGCAAATCGCCGTCCTCAAACCCTGGGCCGCCGCCCATGGCCTCCAGCTCCACCACATCTACACCGACCGCGCCCGGCCCGGCGGCACCGACGTCGGCCGCGAACAATTCCAGCAAATGATCGCCGACCTGCGCACCGGCCTCCCCGTCGCCGGCGTCGTCATGTGGAAGTTCGATAGATTCGGGCGCAACTACGACGACGCCCAATTCTTCAAAGCCGACCTGCGCCGCCGCGGCTACATCGTCCACTCCCTCATGGACACCATCCCCGAAGGCCGGGAAGGCCGCTTCGTCGAAGCCGCCATCGACTGGATGTCCGAACGCTTCCGGGAAGATCTCTCCGCCAACGCCAAACGCGGCCTGCAACACCTCGTCCGGCAATTCGGCTGCGTCCCCGGCACCCCCCCCCTGGGCTTCCGCCGGATACCGGTCGAACTCCCCCCCCGCCGGGATGGTGCCCCCCACACCGGCCATCGCTGGGAACCTGACCCCGATTGGATCCCCCGCCTCCAGGAAGCCTACACCCTGCGCGCCGACGGTGCCACCCTCGCCGCCATCCACGCCGCCACCCGCCTCTACGCCTCGCTCAACTGCTACACCACCTTCTTTCGCAATGAGCTTTACATCGGCACCCTCCACTATGGCGGCCAGGCCTACCCCAACTACTGCCCCCCCGTCATCGACGCCGACACCTGGGCGCGCGTCCAGCACATCAACCAGTTGCACCGGGGCCGGCAGCACCTCACCGGCCAAAACCCCTCCCACCCCCGCCGCCATGCCACCGCCTTCAGCCTCTCCGGCCTGCTCACCTGCGCCCGCTGCGATGCCCCCCTCAACGGCCATACCAGCCGCCAAAAACACGGCGACCCCTACCGCCGTTACGAATGCTCGCGCGCCAAACGGCTCAACGATTGCGACCTCCCCCGCATCCCCGCCAAAGCCCTCGAAGACCTCATCATCCACAGCCTGCGCGCATACGTCGTCACCCCCACCGCCCTCCAACACGTCCTGGCGCAAACCATCGCCGCCCACGGTGATCGCAACAAAGGCCTCCGCGTCCGGATTAATGATCACAAAAAACGGCTCACCGGCATTCGGCAGCGGCTGGCCAACCTCGACCGCGCCATCCAGGCCAGTGGCCACTCCCCCACCCTGCTCGCCTCCCTCGCCACCCTCGAAGCCGAGCAGGCCAGCCTGCAGGACACCATCGCCGCCCTCACCCGGCAGGACCCGGCCCCTGAAGCCCTCGACCAGGATCAACTCGCCGCCAAATCCGCCGCCCTCATCACCCAACTGCAATCCGGGGACCCCGCCAACGTGCGCGCCGTCCTCGCCGCCTTTGTCCAAAACATCCGCGTGGACCGGGACAAAGAGCACATCCGGGGCCTCGTCACCTACTACTACCCGCCCGACGCAAAAAAAAAGCCCCGGCCTAAAACCGGGTCTATAACCGCTGTCCCATTGGGGGCACCAGGTTTGAGCACAGCCCTGCTTGTTGAGCGGGGCTGTGTTGTTTGGAGGGGCAATGTGGATCATGATTTCTGGCCCGTACCGTTCTGGAACCAGCGACCCGGCCCGCTGGCAGGAAAACCTGGACGCCATGAACCGGGCGGCGGTTGAAGTGTTCCGCAAAGGGCACACGCCGATCATCGGGGTGAACCTGGCACTGCCCATGATCAGGGCAATGGGCGAGGAATATTACGATGAGATGATGATGCCGATTGCACTGGCCGCTGCCGAACGCTGTGACGCGGTGCTGCGGATTGGCGGCCCATCTACGGGGGCGGATGAGGAGGTGGCGTTTTTTCGGGGGAGGGGGTTGCCTGCATACACCACCTTGTCAGATTTACCTGATATGGGATTATCCGCCTCGTAACGGAAGAGGGGGATCATCCTCCGACCAGGGGCAGATATCAAAACGCCGTCCTCCCTTATAATCACTGTGATTATGGACGCCATCCCCCTCTATAATTTTAGCCAGATCAGCGAAACTGGCTTTCCATTTTCCATCGAAAGCATGGAAAATGTGCCGAAGGATATACTCATCAATCGCCCGCGCCGCCATGATTTTTATATGGTTCTCTGGCTGACGAGCGGAGCCGGGACCCATTTTGTGGACTTCAACGAGTATCCCATTCGGCCCAATGGGATGTATTTTGTCGCCCCAGGCCAGGTGCAATATTGGGAAGTCCAGGCCCCGTTGAAGGGAATTTGCCTCGGTTTTGAGGAAAGCCTATTTCATCTGTATCACAATGACCGCTTCTTTTCGCAACTCGATTTATTCTCGATCCTGAAGGCCAACAAGGCGATCTATTGCAACGCCGCGGATGCAACATTGGTCAGCCAAATCGCGGAACAATTAATGACCGAAAGCAGGCAAGAGAAATTCGGGCGCGCCGAAGCCATAGCCTCCCTGCTTCAATACTTGTTGGTCTTTGCCCAGCGACAACTCAACTCGGAACCAGGAATTAGCGCGCGCGGTATCCGCGATCAGCTCGCCCATCAATTCCTGCACTTGCTGGAGGAGCAGGCCATGACTGAACATTCCCTGGATAATTACGCCAGCCGCCTCGGAGTCACCATCGGGCATCTGACCGAGACAGTCAAAGCGGTGACCGGGTTTTCGGCGGGCGTACTGCTCCGTAATCGGGTGGTGCTTGAAGCGCACCGCTGGCTGGCCCATTCCGACCTGAGCGTCGGGCAGATTTCCAGCCAACTCAATTTCAATGACCCTTCGTATTTCGGCAGGTTTATTAAACGCGAAACAGGTTTTACACCGCGCGCCTTTCGCGACCAGTTCCGCACAAAGTACCAGAATGCCCATAGATAATCTCTTTTGATTTTGGCGCGCCTGGCTTAAGCTTGGAGCCATCACTACCCAAAGGAGAATCTCATGCAACCCAAAATCCCCATCTGGATACTCGCCGTCACACTCCTGCTCGCCGTAATGACCATCGGCTTTAGCGGCCTGGCCTGATTCACTGACAGAACTTTGGAAAAGCTGATGCTCACGGGATGAGGCATAATTTGGGGACCGAAAACCAAAGGAGCCGCCCATGAGCATCAGTGAAGGATTGTACACCCGGTTGAAAGAGGCC